>OLSB01000197.1_pt1 | contig 72492 bp, 90 predicted proteins | sample 1672071 | NCBI WGS metagenome assembly OLSB01 (sample SAMEA3136642, study PRJEB25190) | human gut metagenome | biome: human gut; feature: human-associated habitat; material: faeces | place: Austria | collected 2013
CGCTTCGTTAAGAGTACAATTAGGGTGTGGAGCTTTTATAGTTGGAGAAACTGAAAAAGAATATTTAACTAGAATAAAATTGAAATATAATAATATTACTTTTTGATTTAGGAACTTAAGAAGAGATGATTGAAAAAGAATTCAAGATAATTCCAGGAACAAATATACAATACTTGTTAAACAAAGATAAAAGAAAAAATAGTTATATACAAATAAAAAATGGAGAAGTTATTGTAAAAGTACCAAAATCAGCAACACAAAAATATATAGATAATTTTTTAATTGAAAAATTATATTGGATACAAAAAAATTTAAATAAAAGCAAGAATACAGAGCATAAATTAAAATATGAAAATGGAACTGATATTTTTGTATTAGGAAAAAAACTTATACTAATAATAAATTTTTCAAATAAAGTTAGAAGAACTAGATTAGAAAATACAGGAAAAGAATTAATAATACATTTTCCAAATAATTTGAAATCATTGTCTGAAGATGAATTAAAATTAAAAACTAAAAAAGTAATAGATAATTATTATAAATCTATCGCAAAAGAAGAAATTTCCTCTGCAATGGAAGATTTAAAACAGAGAACAAGTTTATCTCCTTTAGAATGGAACATAAAAAATTTAAAAGCAACATGGGGAATATGTTCTTCTAAAAGGAAAATAAGCATAAATCAAAACCTAATGGCGTACAGTAGGCATTCAATTGAATATGTTTGTTTACACGAACTATGTCATTTAAAATATATGAACCATTCAAAAGAATTTTGGAATTTAATAGAATATTATATGCCGGATTATAAAACAGCTAAAAAAGAATTGAGTAATTAATTGAAAGGAGAATACAGTGATTAGTTTAGAAGAAAATAAAAAAGAATTAGAGCTTTTGAAAAATAAATTAATAGAAATAGGTGACTCTCTTTGACATTACTAATTTAGAAAAAAAATTAGAGGAGCTAGAATCTAAAACAATTTCTACAGAATTTTGGAATGACTCTAGCAATTCAGAAAAAGTGTTAAAAGAAATTACCTCATTAAAGAAAAAAACAGAAAGTTATAAAAAAGTAAAAACAAATATAGAAGATATAGAAGCTTTAAATTCACTCATATATGAAGAAACCAAATCAACTGAAATAGAAGAAAATTCTAATTATTTTAATGAGGCAAAGGAAATAACCACAAATATAAATAATATAAAAAATGATATAGAAAAACTAGAAATTAGTACTTTATTATCTGGAAAATATGATTCAAATAATGCAATATTAACTCTACATCCGGGAGCAGGAGGAACAGAAGCACAAGATTGGGCTGCTATGTTGTATAGAATGTATTCTAGATGGGCTGTCCAAAATGGATATGAAGTTAAAGAACTTGATTATTTAGATGGGGAAGAGGCTGGATTAAAAAGTGTTACATTTTTAGTGTCAGGAGATTATGCTTATGGCTATTTAAAAGGTGAAATGGGAGTTCATAGATTAGTTCGTATATCACCTTTTGATGCAGGAGGAAGAAGACATACATCATTTGCTTCTTTAGAAGTATTACCAGAAATATCAGAAGATATAGAAATAGATATTAATCCAGATGATTTAAGAATAGACACATATAGATCGTCTGGAGCAGGAGGTCAACATATAAATAAAACTTCTTCTGCAATAAGGATTACTCATATACCAACAAATATTGTAGTTACATGCCAATCAGAACGTTCTCAAATTCAAAATAGAGAAACTGCTATGAAAATGTTAAAATCAAAACTTTTAAATCTGAAAGAAAAAGAAAACAAAGAAAAAATAGAAGATTTAAAAGGAAATCAAATGGATATTGCTTGGGGTAGTCAAATACGTTCCTATATATTTTGCCCATACACATTAGTAAAAGACCATAGAACAAATTACGAGGTTGGAAACGTTCAAGCTGTAATGGATGGAGATTTAAATGGTTTTATAGACAGTTATTTAAAAAGTCAAATTTAAAAATAAATCCAATTTGTCAAATAAAAATGGCAATTTGGATTTATTTTATAGTTATTTAATTAAATTTCAATGCTTTGTTCTAAAATAGACAAGGCCTGCATATAATTAAATTATGATAATTTCAAAAAGGGAGATTTTACTATGGAAGATAGAAAGAATTTGCCTCAAAATAACGCAAATATAATACAAAATTTAATACTAGAAAATAGGGAAAAGCTTACAGTAACAGGAGTAGAAGATGTACTTAGTTTTGATGATCAAATAGTAATAATAAATACTCAATTAGGGCTATTAACAATCAAAGGCGATGATTTAAGAATTAATAAACTTAATTTAGATAGTTCAGAAGTGGTGATAGAAGGAGAAATATTTAATTTAGGGTATAGTGATAATGATATAGGGAAAAAGAATGGTACTAGTATATTGGGAAAAATATTTAAATAGCTGGAGTTTATATGGATAATATTATTACAAATCAAGCCATCTTATTTACTATCTACGGTGCTTGTGGAATAGTTATAGGCTTATTATTTGATATATTTAGAATATTAAGAAGATCCTTTAAAACCACAGATACAATAACTTATATTGAAGATATTATATTTGGGATTCTAACAGGCATATTTCTAATATTTATGTTATTTATATTTAGTAATGGTCAATTAAGATTATATATTTTTTTAGCTATAACTTTAGGATTAATATTATATTTCATAACTATAAGCAAATATTTTATAAAAATCAATGTAAAAATATTAAAAATATTGAAAAAAATAATTATAAGTATAATTTCTGTTTTTATATATCCTTTTAAAAAAATAAGCAAGTTACTATCTAGAGTAATATTAAAACCGTTTAGAATACTTATTATAAATATAAAAAATACAAATTTCAAAAAAATAAAAATACATAAACTAAAAAAAGACAAAAAAATGCAAAATGAAAAAAGGATTTTGTGAAACAATGTAGAATAATAAAAGTATAGGGATAAATATTTTATATTTTGGAGATAATCAGATGAAAAAAATTTACAAAAAGCTAATAATCGCGATTTTTTTAATATATTTTGTAGTAACAATAATTTCACAACAAAAAACTTTAAACCAGTATAAGGCTGAAGCAAGAACATATTCTAGCCAATTAAAAAGTGCTACAGAAGTAAATACAGAGTTACAAAAGACTAAATCAAATGTTAATTCTACTGAATATATAGAAGAAGTAGCAAGAGAAAAATTAGATATGTATTTGCCTAATGAAAGAGTTTATATAGATATGGAAAAATAGTTTGAAGGGGAAGTTAACAAAATTGCTTCCTCTTTCTTGATTTTTTTTTAATTCTACTATATAATATAAATGATTTATATCACATACTAATTAAAATCTTATAAAATTCCAAAAAATAATGAAGTAAAACATATTATTATAAAATTAAAATAATACATAAATAAGACTATAAATTAAATTTAAAATACGGAGGATTACAATATGGATTTATCTAATTACACTTTAGTAGAATTGCGCCAAATGGCAAAAGAAAAGGGCATAAAATCTACTACAAAATTAAAGAAAGAAGAACTTATAGAATTATTAAGCAGTTCTGAAAGTAATACAAACGTTAGTGAGAGCAATAGCGAAAATAATATTACAAAAGAAGAAAACTCAACTGTAAATTATGCATCAAAATTTCAGATAGATGCTGAAGCAAAAGATGATTCGGCTTTAGATTATAAACTTACTAATGCAGATGATTTTATAGCTGAAGGAGTATTAGAAATTTTACCTGATGGATATGGATTTTTGAGAGGAGAAAATTATCTATCAAGTCCAAAAGATGTATACATATCACCTGTACAAATTAGAAGATTTAAACTAGATAATGGAGACAAGATAAAAGGAATCGCAAGATTGCCAAAGGAAGGAGAGAAATTTCCTGCTCTTATATTTGTTGGAGAAGTTAATTCAGAAGCTCCAGAAAAGGCTTATAAAAGAAAAAAATTTGATGACCTAATACCAATTTACCCTGAAGAAAAAATAAAATTAGAAACAACATCTAATGAATATGCTATGAGGATGATAGATTTAATTTGCCCAATAGGAAAAGGTCAAAGAGGAATGATAGTAGCCCCTCCAAAAGTAGGAAAAACTACATTATTAAAGAAAATAGCAAATAGTATAACAATTAATCATCCAGAAATGATACTAATCGTCTTATTGATAGACGAAAGACCCGAAGAAGTCACAGATATGAAAAGATCAATTAAAGGTGATGTAATATACTCTACTTTTGATGAATTACCAGAGCACCATGTCAAAGTTGCAGAAATGGTATTAGAGAGAGCCAAGAGACTAACAGAACAAGGAAAAGATGTGGTAATTCTATTAGATAGTATTACAAGACTTGCAAGAGCTTATAATTTAGTAATACCACCTTCTGGAAGGACTTTATCTGGAGGGCTCGATCCTGCTGCTTTACATAAACCAAAAAAATTCTTTGGTGCTGCCCGTAATATAGAGAATGGCGGAAGTTTGACAATACTAGCTACAGCATTAGTAGAAACTGGAAGTAGAATGGACGAAGTAATATTTGAAGAATTTAAGGGTACTGGAAATATGGAAGTTCATCTAGATAGATCTCTTTCAGAAAAACGTATTTTCCCAGCAATTAATATAAATAAATCTGGAACTAGGAGGGAAGAGAAGCTACTTACGAATGAGGAATTGGCTACAGTATTTGGTTTAAGGAAAGCTTTATCTAGTATGCCTGTAGCAGATGTTACTGAACAACTAATAAATCAAATGGTTGCTACTAAAAATAATGAGGAATTCATTGAAAAAATGAAAAAATTTTTATCAAATATAAAATAGTGATTTATATAATGAAGTAATAGAATAAATGTAGACACAAAAAAGTGTTTACATTTATTTTTTGTTATAATAATTAGAGAGGAGTGATAATATGAGAAGACCAAATTAATTTAAAGTATTGACAAAATAATTTTTTTTAGTATATATAATAGCTATAATAATTTGTAGGGTAGTATAGTAAGTACTATCATCTTATATTTAATATATTACATTGCACAAAATCAAAGTTTTGTGCAAAAAGGCATAGGGGTAAAATATATGGACTGCCTCTATTGGTGTCCTTCTATCTATTACTATATCTAGCTGTTCTTACACTTTATATCTTATTATTTAATAACTTATATTATTTCTTTAATAAATTGTCTTAAATCAAATTCTAATGTGTTAATACTTATAGTTATAACTTTTTATTTATATCTAAATTTTTTCTATATAATTCTTTTATTTTTTTATCAAAATTTGCAAAACCTTTATATCACCGTATTCAGCCTATTTTATAGACAACAAACTATATGCCTTAAAAATAAAAACGGCTTAAAATCGATTCTCGTGCGTTGCTTTTTTGGCACTTTTTTGTAATTTTCTTGTAGTCTATTAAAATCAGTATTTTTACATTATTTATATAAAATTATATGTAATTTATATTATTGAGTAACTAATCATAAATGATTAACTTATTAACCTTAATATAAAAATGCCTTAAAAACGATTTTGAAGTGTTTAGTAATTAAAATATTTTTATAACTAGTATAATGAAATTTTAATTAGCAATTTATAAATTGTGTATAAAAATATTTACTGTAAATTTATTTTTTTATGCAAATAATAAAATTTATAAATTTAACTTTGCACAAAATTATTTTTGATTTATTTTAATAAAAGTTTTTATACTAATTTAAATATTTTAATTTTTATGATTTTGTTTTATAAAACTATTATATAGATTTTGGTGAAGTTACAAAACTCGTTTTGAAATTAAATTTGTTTTTTTTTAAAACTCTTTTTAAATTTCTAATTTTTCAAAACAGCCCCTCTCTCCTACTCTCCCATTTTTCCTGAATAAAGTAAATATTATCCAGCATTTAATTGAACATATAATCCGTTATTTTTCATACCTTCCTTTATTATTAATTTACCTATTTCTGGTATGTTATCTATGTTGTTACTCTTACTTTGAACTTGTTCAGCTTGAGTTGCTAATACTTGTTCATAAGTATATTTTAATAAAGCTTTTTTTTCTTGTCCTATGTCAGTAGCAGAGTCATTACTATTTAACATATAATCCAAATTATAGGCATATAACTCTAAAGCTCTCAAAATTATTTCGACTTGTCCATCCAATAGATTTAACTCTACAGAATGAATATTGTTAGTATCGAATTTCACTTCTAAATCTTTCATGAGTTCCTCCTTATTATATCGTATTTAAGCACAATAAGCAAGAGCATCTTCCATTTTAAATTGTGCTAATGGATGCTCAAACATGACATCTTTAACTTCTTGATTGTCTAAATGAGTATAAATTTCAGTTGTATCAATATGAACATGACCTAACAATTCCTGGATAGTTTTAATATTTACTCCAGACCTATAAAGAAGAGTTGCACAGGTATGTCTTAATGTATGAACTGTATATACATTTTCATCAAGTTCTGCTTTTCTATATGCTCTTTTTACAATTTTATTTATTGTAAATTGACTCATCCTATATCCGTAGAATGTAAGAAATAGAGCATTATTGTGTTTTTTATTATTATCATGTGAATTATCTCTTATTTTCAAGTATTTAATAAGAGCATCTTTTGTTTTTTTATTTAAATAATTAGTTCTTTCTTTGTTACCTTTACCAATAATAGTGAATTTATTGTCATCTAAATTTATATCTTCAATATTTAGATTTTTGATTTCAGAGAGTCGTAAACCACAATTTAAGAATATATGAAGCATTGCATTATCTCTAATTTCAATTTCATCTGTACTATTTTTATAAAGATTAATAAGTCGTTTAGCTTCATCTAATGATAAATAATTAGGTAACTTTTTCTCAAGTTTTCTTTCACTATTAATTTTTTTAAATGGTTCTTTAAAAATAGTATGTTTTATGTTAAAAAGGTAATCAAAGAATGTTTTTAAATGTTCAATTTTTATAACTCTTGAATTATTCTGATAATGTGATTCTGCTAAAAAGAATATAAAACTATAAATATCACTATTATTTAGACTTCTAATTTCATTTAAGGTAATATCTTCTATAGTATTATATTTATTTTTAAATTTATGAACATTAATAAATTCTAAAAACTGTTCTATTGTAACAGTCATATTTTTTATATATACTTGTGATAGATTTCTAATTGCAACAAGGTAATTTGCAAAATCCTCAACAAATTTAGGTGTTTTTATTTCACTCATAGTATATTATTCCTTCCTATCTAAAATATTAAAATTTTGCATTAATTCTTTTAGTTTCTTATCAGAAACATGTGTATAGACTTGTGTTGCATCTAAAGATTCATGGCCTAGTATTATCTTTAGTACAAATATATTTGCATTAGCTTCATTGTAAAGAAGTGTTGCACCAGTATGTCTTAAAGTATGTGTATGATATTTTTTGCTTTCTTTTCCTTCAGCTTCAACTAATTCTACTAGTTCAGATTTGATAATATTTTGAACAGATCTTTTAGAAATTCTTTTTCCTCTTGAACTAAGAAATAATGCATTATAGTCCTTATTGCTTTTATCTAGTTTTGGACGTATTTTTATATAAGCGTTTATAGCTTCGCAAACAGCACTATTAAGATATATAATTCTTTGCTTATTTCCTTTTCCAGTAACCTTTAATGTTTGTTCGCTATTATCTATTTTTAAGTCAGACAAATTAATTCCTACTAATTCTGAAAGCCTTAAACTGCAATTTAAAAACAAACATGTTATTGCATAATTTCTTATTTTATATCTACAATCAGAATTTATGGCATTTGCTAGTAATTGTTTGCTTTCGTTTAAATCTAAATATTTAGGTTGCCTTTTTTCTATTGTAGCAGATTGCATCCATTTCGTTGGATTTACATTAATTAGATTATTAGTTTCTAAATATTCATAAAGTCTTTTCATTGAAGCTAACTTTCTATTCCTTGTTTTACTAATATTTTCTAAGGTATTATCCAAAAAAAACAAATAATTAGTTAAATCATTTTGATTCATTCTTTCTAAATCTGCTATTGTTACATCTGTTATTTCTATATTTCTAAAATCTTCCTTACTTATACTATTTAGTTTGTTTCTATCATTTAAATATAATTTAATATATCTAAACAAACATCTTAAATCGTAAAAAGTTTCATCGATAGTTGTCTGTGCACCAAAATCTATATATCTTTTGTATTTTAGATAATTATTAAGGAATTCTGGACTTTCTTTTTGATATTGCAAAAAAGACATACTTTTTCTAGCTCCTCTCGTGATATTCTCTGTAATAAATTTAGCATATCTTCTTTTGTAAAAACAAAGGTGCAAATCCACTATTTTTTTTGGATTTGCACACTTGACAAATATTTTCTTAATAATCAAATTCTCATAATAATACACAACAATATCATAAAAATTATAAATATATAATCATTGAAATAATATCTAACATATTTTTTCATTTAAAATGAAGAAAAAAAGTTTGTAAAAGATTCTTGATTATTTTTCTTTCATATCTACAGTTATCAAAAGTTTTTCTTTATTGGCTATAATTTCTTCTGCTATTTTCAATAATATGGTTTCATCTTGATGAACATTAAACATTGTCTTAATTTCTTCAATAAAATCATTAAGTGTTCTTTCTTTATTAGCACTATTATAAATACTATCTAATGCTAATACCACATAAGCAATACACCATTCTCTATCTATAAAAATTCTCTCCATTTTATTATTCCTCCGTTATAATTGATTTATTTTTTATTTTTATAATTATTTAGATAATTTATTTGTTCCTCATCTTCTCTTTGTATTTCTTCATTTGATTTATTTTTACTTCCTCCTAATATAACTAAATACATCATAACTGCAATTAATAATGATGTAAAAAAAATAATTATCCATAATATCTTCATCAATATATATTCCTCCATTTTTCTTTATTATGTTAAATATAATCTGTTTTATTTTAATTCATTAAATGGTAATCAGCTACATTACTCCTCAGGAATCTAACCTATCTGAACTCAGACTTGTTCTCATGGCTTGGGACGCTCTTAACGCTCGTTCTATGACTAAACAAGAGTATTATTATTTGCCTTTATTAGTTATCGCCTTATTGGTTGCTATCCAATATTTAAGTTTATATAGTTCTGCTTCTATATAAAACTAGCTCTTAATAAAGGATTTATTTAATGAATGTTATTTAATTTTCAATGTGCAATTTATCTCTCAAAAAACGAAATAAGTGAAAGAGTTTTTACCCCTTCACTTATTTGCTCACAAAATGCCGTTTTGTACTCCCCTATTCTTCAAAAAATTTTTTTATTTTTTTTAATCCTAGTTCGAGACTTTTTTGTATCTGACTTTTTTGTACCTTTTCTAGTTTAGCCACATCTCTTATCGTAATCTCATTTACAATATGTAAATCTATTCTTCTAAATTGTGTACTTGTCAGGTCTTTCAATGCTTCATTTACTTTTTCTTTTTCTATATTTTTTATAACAGTTTCCTCTACACTTTCAACTGGTTCTTGAATAGCTTTTTCTATATCTATTTCTTCTTTTTTACCTAGTTCTGCATTTAATATTTCTGAAGATGTGATTCCAAATGTTTCTGCTAATGAATTTATTATTGTAATATCAGGAAAACTTAATCCTCTTTCCCACTTCGATACTGCTTTATCTGTAACATTTAATTTTTCTCCTAATTCTTTTTGTGTCATGTTAGATTTTTTTCTTAGCTCTTTTATGAACTTTCCAAATTTTTGATTATCCATTTTTTATGACTTCCTTTTCACTTTTTTCGGTGAAAATTTTATCATTTTTACTTAATTTTATCAACCGACTGTTAGTAGAGTTTTTGTTTTTGCTTGAAATATAGGCTTTTTCAAAAGAAAAAAATTAGATATTTCTACCTAATTTTAATCGTACAACATATAATTATTTATTTTTTCTACTCTATATTACTAATTTTTTATTCTGCATTTACTAATAAATCTTGCGTAGCCATACCTTTTTCGTTGTATTCTATTTCTATAGCTCCGCCTTTTGGATCTAATGCTTTTAATTTATCTATATTTTCATTACTATTGTTTATAACTGTAACTTTTATTTTATTAGTATCTTCCATAAGTGCTGAAGAAACTACAAATGTTAATTCTTTATTTTGCATGGCTTTACTTATTTTATCTTGTAATTTTGTTAAATATTCATAAGAATATGTTGCTTTTTTAAATTTTGTTTTACTTTCTGTTATTCCTAATATACTACATATTTGTTTTCTATTAGCTGCATTATCTTCACATAACAACACCACATTATTACCATTATTATCAATATATTTACCTGCATAATAATCTGTATAATTGTTATTTAAAACTTCATTTACATGCTCATTTGCACCAATGTCTTTGTCTTCTACTATTTTGTTTTCTTTACCAGATTTATTAATTTCAGTAATGATTGATTGTAGCAAATTAACTAATTCATCTTCTGTTATTCCTACTGTTTCAATATCAAAATTGATATTTTCATAACTAAATGTTACCATATACATTTCTTTATATTTGGATATTATAAATTCTATATCTCCTATCATAGACACTTTATCACTACTATCTATAAAATAATCTCTTAATGGTTTATCTATTTCAGAAAAAGCTATTACTATCTTATTTATACTATCTTTTCTATATTTAAATACATAATCGTGTAATACATCGTATTCTTCTACATTTATATCTTTTCTAGTATATACATTATAACTACTTTCAAGCTTGTATTGATCTGGTATGTTTGTATTTTTGATAAAATCAAATTTCTCTGGTAATTTTTCAATATCTATTATTTTTTCATCTGCATCTAAACTGGCCATTAGTGGTTCTTTAATTTTATTAATATTCAACTTAATATCTAAATTTTCTTTCTTACCATATAAATCTTCTGTTCCATTATTTTTTGCTATTTCAGTATTAGAATCATTGTTAAGAAAATCTATGCTAATTAATAAGCTAAAGCATAAAACAAATACTGCACAAATTGATGATACCCAATAAATTAATTTTTTATTATTTTTACTTTTCATATCAAACTCCTTTCTGATGTTTGATACAGCTATCTTTTCTTTTACATCTTTTCGTACTTGTTCTTTTAAATTGTTATTTTCCATAGCTATAACCTCCATCCTCCAAATTTGTTTTTATTTTTTTCCTAACTCTGTGAAGTACCACTTTCACTTTGCTTTCAGAAAAATTCAATATCTTCGCAATTTCTTTAACTGTTTTTCCTTCACTATAAAACATTATAAATACCTGATATTCTTGACTTTTAAGTTCTTTCAATGTGCTTTTTATTATGTCATTTTGGTCATTTTCTTCCGTAATTTTTTCCAAGTCATTATTTGAAATTAATCTGTTTTCATATTCTGACAAGTCAAATTTTAGTTCTGATTTTCGATATTTATTTTTTATAATATTTTTCGTAATTCCTGCAATATATGGCTTTAATTCTGTACCTTCAGATAACTTTCTCCCATTTTTCCAAAGGGCCACAAACACATCTGATATTATTTCTTCAATATCTTCATCTGTTATATATATGCTTGCACCATTTTTGGTTATCATATAAACATAACCATAAAAATCATCTATGATTTTGTCTATATCAATAGTTTTGTTTACTAAATAATCCTTTAAAATTTCATTTTTCAATTTAGATCTAAATCTCCTTATTTATTTTTCAGTTAACTTTCATATACATAGTAACATTTTTTTGAAAAAGGTTACAAACTTTTTCAAAATTTTATAAAAAATAAGGTTAGTTAAAACTAACCTATAAATCTGTAAGTTGTTATTTACTTATTATTTTTTTATTCCAAGATTTTTCATTGCATTTCGGACATTTCATATATCTTGTTCTATTTATGTACATAGACCATAAAACACTTGAATATGTTGGGATATATTTATGATGGCATTTTTGACATTCATAATATCCTGCTACTTGTTCTATTCTTATTGCAAATGATACTCCAATAATAAAAGGAATAATTCCAATTACTATAAGTAATTTTCATCTCTAATAAATTTTGTTCAGCTTTTTCATTATAATTATTCATTTTAATCATCTCCCCACTTAATAATTCATTTACACTTATTCTAAGTTCACTACATAAATCAAGCATTATTGATGATTTTATATCAACTAATGGTTGAATAATATATAATAAGCACTATAACTTTCTATATTTCAAACAAACTACATGTAATTTGTTGCTACTCTTTCATCTCAATATAATTTATACTAATTTTTATTTGCTTATAATATCAAGTGTATGCATTGCTCTTGTACAAGCTACATACAGTAATTTTGTCTCTAGAATATCTTCACTATATTTATTAGAATCTGAAATAATTACACTATCAAATTCTAAACCTTTTGATAAATATGAAGGTATAACAATTACTCCCCCAGTATATTTATCCAAATTCTCTGAAATTAATTCTGCATTAACTCCATAATTCGTAATTTCTTTATGCAATTCTATACTCTCATTAAAATCTTTTGTGATTATTGCAATATTTATGTGCCCAACTTCTAATTGTTTCTTTATTATTTCACATATTTTTATAATTTTATTATTTTCGCTATCAACTTTCCAATGTTGTACTTCATCTCCATGTCTCTCAATTGGTTGTGCTAAAATAATATTTTCATTATCCGTAAATTTATTTATTACTGTATTTGCTTCATTCATAATTTCCATAGAAGTTCTATAACTTTCTTTTAAAACCTCTATTGATGCCTGATTGTTAAATACATTTTGATTTAATTTTTGCCAATTGTTAGTTCCTTTATATGAATATATACCCTGAGCTATATCGCCTAAAATTGTCATTGACATATTAGGTTTAACTAATTCTTTAAAGTTATAAAATTGAAATTCTCCTAAGTCTTGTGCTTCATCAATAACAATATGTTCTAATTTGATATTATTAATATTTCCCCAAAATTTATTTTGAATATAAAATAATGGTGCCAAATCTTCATACTCAACTTTTTTGTTTTTTATATTTTCTTTAAATGTTCTTAAAATGTATTCATATAATTCAGATTCTACATATTTCTCAAATAAGATTTGATTATTAATAATTTTTTTATATACTTGTAAAACCTTTTCAATTTTAAAATTTTTTAAATAATCTATTACTAATTTTTTTCCACCTTTAAAAAGTTGTTGCATTTCATATTCTGTTTCTTTAAAAATATTTAATCTTATTTCTTTTATTTTATCTTCACTTAAATCTTTATCTATATTATCTAATTTATTCTTTCTTTGTTCTGATAATTTATCTATTAACTCATCTGCAATATTACTAACTCTTTTTTGTAATACTGCTGTTAACATTTTCTTACTTTCATTTATTGAATTATTTTTAAAGTAATTCATAAACATATCTATTACTTCATCATTATTGAATATTACAATGCCAGAAATTTTAAAATCTTCTTTTGGCAAACTATTCTGCAAAAATTCATTAATAAAATCATCTATTAATTCTTTATATCTTAAAGAAGATTTAAAATTTGCAGATTTTTTTATTAAATCTGTTTCTCCATTTTGATTAACTATATTAGATAATTCTTCATTTATTGGATTAATTTTAAAATTTGCATCAATATTTTCAAGCATAAACTCTTCAAATGTTTGCTGTTTTACATAGTCTACACCCAAATCTGGTAAAACATTTGAAATATAGTTCAAGAAAAATTTATTAGGAGCAATAATTAGAAATTCTTCTGGCTTAAACTCTTTCTCATAAGTATATACTAAATAAGCTATTCTATGTAATGCTACTGTTGTTTTTCCAGAACCTGCTACCCCTTGTACAATAAGAGGCTTTGACATTTTAGCTCTAATGATTTTATTTTGTTCCGATTGTATTGTGGAAATAATATTTTTAAGCCTAGATTCTGAATTTTCTGTAAGACATTCTTGCAAAAATTCATCATTTGTAGTTATATCTATATCTTGATAATCCTTTAATATAGAATTTTCAATAGTATAAACCCTTTTTTTACTCAAATCTCCTTCTATTATTCCATCAGGACATTCGTATTCTACTTTGCCCAACTGCCCATCATAATATATACTTGAAATAGGTGCTCTCCAATCAGTAACAACTACTTCATAATCATTATTAAATATTCCAGTTTTTCCAATATATATTTTTTGTATATTGTTCTGTTTATTTTCTTTAAAATCAATTCGTGCAAAATATGGTACAGAAATTGCTTTATTTAAATTTTTTAACTTATTGCTATATTCTTTACTCATATTTTGAATATATTGTTCATCAGCATTTCCTTTTAATAAATTACTATACAATATTTCATATTCTTCTATATTGCTTTTCACAATTTCTATTGTATCAGATACTTTTTTTATTTCCTCTTTATCTATCATTTTCTTTTCCAATCTATATAACTTATTTTTGACTAAAATATAATACCATTTTTTCATAGATTTTTCAATTATTTGAATCATTTTTATACTAAAACTTGAGAAACTCAATGTTTTATGTTATAATTTCTATATATTTAAACAAAAGTTATCATAATGTTAGGAGGATTAAAATGGACGATTTCAAAAAATATATTGGCAAAAAAGTAACAGTAACAGTTGACAGAAAAATGGGTTCAAAACATCCAAAATGGGGATATATATATCCAAATAACTATGGATACATTCCTAATACAGTAAGTGGCGATGGTGAAGAACTAGATGCATATATACTTGGAGTTTTTGAACCTGTTGAATCTTTTGAAGGTGTTTGTATTGCAGTCTTACATCGTTTAACCGATGATGACGACAAACTTATTGTTGTTCCTGAAAATGTTGATTATACCGATGAACAAATTAATGCTCTCACAGAATATCAAGAAAGATTTTTCAAACATATTATTATTAGATAACTTTTTATTTAAAATCCTCGCTTTTTTTATTAAATTAAGTGAGGTATTTTATTGTATTATTAAGTTGTCATAATAACTTCCTTTTATTGACATTTTCATTATAAAATAGTATAATTACTTTATAATATTTATATAAGGATGGTAAGTATGAAAAAATTTGATGTAATAAAACGTGGTAATGATCAGATTCTTGTAATATCTGGTGCAAGTGGTGTTGGTAAAACAACAACATGTGCATTGCTTGGTATGTTATACCCTGCCAAATATGTACATATTCCTTTTGATAGAAGTAGAGCATCAAGACCTGGAGAATTTGGTTCAAGACATGTTGATTTAGAAACAATGCAAGAAAAATATAATGCTGGCGAATACTTTAATATTGCTCCTGTAACACATGGTGGTTTTGCTGCAATTAGAACTGCCGATATAAAAAAAGCCTTTTCTGAAGGAAAAATAGCTGTACTTGAATATCCAATAGAGCAAATTGATATATTAGAGAAAACCTTCCCAACAGCTGAAGTAACTGGTGTTGAATTAGTCGCTCCATCTGAAAAAGAAAGATTTAGAAGATTAAAGCAAGACCATAAATATACGGAACATCGTATTGAAAGCGACAAATTTGGTTCTGGTAGAATTGATAGGTACAAAAATGATGATTTGCTTACTTTAGATGACCATAATTTAGTATTAATTACGGAAAGAGATAAACTTGGAGATACTGTATATGAAATTGATAGATATATGAGGATTCAAACTTTAACATTGGCTAAACTACAAGAAGTAGAAAGATTAGGTGGAATTAGTGGAGTTCAAAAATTCTTAAAATCTTTACGAGTTCCTAAACATAACTATACTGAATCTGAACATTATGAATTTCTAGAAAATAAATTACCAAAAACAGAAGATTTTGAGAGATAATCTCTCAAAATCTTCTTTACTTTTACATATCTTTCATAAAATTTTTATCATTAATTATTAATTCGATTGTTTCTTCTTGATTAATATTAGTAGTGTCAATAATTTTAGTATTAGGAAAAATTTCCAATACTATTTTTTTATAAATTTTTTCTCTTTTTTCAAATTTATCTACATCCATAATCAATTTATCTGAACCAGTAACTTCATTACCAGATTTAGCTCTTTCATGAAATCTTTTTATTCTTTCTTCCATACCAACCGTAATATAGAAAGAATCCATTTCTGGATAATTTTTTAATAGTTCTTTTAATATAGATATTTCTTCTTCATCTTCTTTATCGCCTTTTTCAATTTTACCAGCTAAATATTTAATTATCCATAACGAATCTAATAAAATTAATCCATCTTCTTTATAATTTTCTATATCCTTTTGTATGTTTTCTTGAAGTAATGGTTTCCATTCTTCTGGAGATAGCCATGTATTTTGTTTTCTTACATTTTCTATTAAATCAATTGGAGTTAAAAATTTCTTTTTTATTTTAAAAGTATTTGGTATTTTTTTATTAATTCCATTAACAATAGTAGTTTTTCCCGAAAAATCCATTCCACTAAACAATTTAATTTTAGACATTTTTTCAATCCTTTACTTTCTTACTTTTTTATAAATTCTAATATTTTATTTATTCCTTGTTCTACTGATAAATCTGAAGATGTATCAATTATTATATTTTCTTTTGATTCATTTGCTTTACTTACAAGTTCATTATAAACAATCTTAAAAAATTCAGGATTATCTCTGTAAAAATCATGTACTGGTGATTCTTTACTTTGATCCATTCTTTCTTTTATAATTTCAAATGGTGGAATGCAAAATACACTTAATGATGGCTTAACCAATATATCATTTTCTACAAATGCTTTTGGTATATCATAAATGTTATAATCAGACTTAATATAATCGCCGTATGCCTTTATATATGTTGTTATTGCATCAAAATATCTATCTTGTAATACAATTGTATTATTATTTGCCAAATAAGGTCTAATAATATTTTTAGTATTTATTATTAAATCCGTAAAAAAATATGAAACAGTAATTGGCATATCTTTTTTGCCTAAATTCTCTTTAAATTTTTTACCTAAATCAGTATATGTCATTGCACCATGATTATATACAGCCTCAAATCCTAATTCATTTATTTTTTCAATTAATAGCTTGCATGTTGTTGTCTTTCCACTACAACATATGCCTTCAAATACTATAAAATTATTCATTTTTACTCCTATCTTTTATTTAGAACAGTATATCCTCTAAAATATTTGCTGTCCTTTGTAAGTTCTATTGGAAGTTGAGCTTTTGAAATTAAGTTATGAACTTCTATCAAATGTCTATCATAATCATAATCTACATCTGTTGTATTTGGTTTTTTCCAATCTTCTATTTCAAGCATTTCTTCGTAAACTGAATTTGATTCATCTTTTTCAAAATATTTAACTTTATCATAAGAAACATATAAACGATCTCCATCTTTTTCTACTATACTTACCTCTCTTTTCATATTTGCAAATAATTTTATGCTCAATTCGCCTCTTACATTTATATTTAACTCCTTAATAAATTCATTTACATCTTTATACTGACCTCTTAATTTTGTTCCAAGTTCGAGTTTAGACACATAAGGCTTTTCAGGATTACATTTATTTGTCTTATACAAAAATCCCTTAAATTGTTCAGTAACCATATTACTACCTCTCATGACATCTCCCCTATTTAATATAGTAAATTCATTATCATCATAGTAAGTTTCATGTTTTTCTTTTTCAAAACTTTCAACCAATTTATATCCATTTTCATAAAGAAATTCAAGAAACTGTTTTGAAGTATATTTTTCATTCTTCTTTATTAAATATTTAAGTTCTCTTTCATAATTTTCAAATTCCATACAAAATACCTCTTTTCAATTCTATTTAATACTTATAAATACCCCTGTTTCTCTTGGAATATTTATAGCACCATCTTTTTCTCTTATATCTTCAAAATAATTATATAAATTTGATAAACTTTCATCTGAATAACCTGAAATAGATTTAGTTGACTTTAACCAATCTATCAGGTCTTGTGTATTAGTTATTGCAAGTGTATTTTCATAATCAAATCTTTGAACATTCTCAAAGTATTTGCCTAAAATTTCACAACCATTTTGAAGGTTGAAAGGCAACTGTTCTGTAAATGCTGTAGATGTTGGCTCAAATTTTACTATTGCATTATGTAAAAACGGTCTCATTCCGCCGTTCCCATCTGTTGCAGAATAAAATACTCCATTATCTTTTAATACTCTTTTTACTTCTAATAATGCTTTATTTAAATCTGGTACATGAAATAACATATGATTTGCAATTACAATATCAAATGTTTCATTTTCATACGGAATATCTTGTATATCAATTTTTTCAATTGAAACATTCTTCTTTTTTGAAAATTTTTCTCTAACTAAATCTAACATGCCTTCTGAAAAATCTGATAATACTAAACTACAACCATTTGGCAAAGTTTCAATTTTTCCTTCCCAGTGACTTCCGTTTCCACATCCTAATTCTAAGATTTTCATATTTTCTTTAAAAACATATTTATCAAATAACCAATCTGCAAATTTGTACTTATTAGTTGTGTATTTTTTATAAAAATTAATTCTCATAGCTAGATTTTTATCGTTTGAGAATTGATTTTTAACATTTTTAGTTACATTCATAATAGCCATATATATTTACCTCCATTCTATATATAAAAATCATTTATAATATTACATTTATTATATAATTAAATTATAAAAAATTAAAGTTTTTTTTAATTTTACTATCTTATAAATGGATTTTCTTTACCATCATAATTTAGATTATATTTTTCACACAAGGCTTGTCCACTTCTATTTATTGAACTATAAAAATCAGAGTTGCTTCTAATTTGAGTCAAAACTTTTTCATTAAGTTCTTCTTCTGTAATTCCTCTTTCTACATTATCTAAAACCATTTTCATAAAGTCTAAATCTTTTAATTTCAATTGATAGTATAAATTATAAAATGATTTTTCTCCAGTTGAGTCAATAGCTTTGGGAGATGAAATAGGATCAATAATCATATCATATAACTTCATGTGTGATTTATGCCATTTTTTCAAAGCATTGTAAGTCATTTTTACCTTTGGATCTACAATTTCATATTTATTATTATCATATAAATCATTTTTTACAATCTTATCTTCTTTCTTTAGTTTTTCTGTATATAATGTTCCATCAGCTGCAAACATTTCCGAAAAAATTCCTTTTGTAATAATCCAATCATACTCTCTTAAGAAATCATAATTTTCTTTAAGTTCTTCAAATGTTGTATTATCATCGAATAATATATAGCCTGCTTGAACATATATTCCATATTTTTTCAAAATATCTAATGCCTTTTTATTTGCAGCTAGATTAGCACTTTTATTCATTCTTTTTAGTGCTGTATCAGAACCATTTTCAATCCCACAAGCAAATGAATGAAATCCTGCCTCTTTTAAATATTTTATTTTACTATCTTCAACTTGGTCAGCTTTTAAAGAGCCTCTTAATGAAACATCGATACCTCTTGCTTTTATTTTTTCACAAAACTCCTTTGCCCATTGTTCATCTCTATCATGTTCTAAGAAACTATCATCTATAACTTTAATATATTTAACTCCCATATTTTGAAGCTGTTCTAATTCATCTATAATATTATCAATACTTCTACCTCTCCATTTACTTCCATTGGATAATTTATTAAAAGCGTTAACAGAGCAAAATAGGCAATTTCCCATACAACCTCTTGCAGTTAAAATATTTACCGTAGATTTTCTGTCTTTTGCCATTTTCATTGTATCTCTTGCTGGAAATGGTATGACATCCAAATCAGATATTAAATTTCTTTTTTCAGTTCTTACTATTTCTCCGTCTTTTTCAAAAGCAATACCTTTTATATCTTCAATATTTCTTTCTGAATTTCCAGTAAAATAATCAGATACTTCAACAATTGATTCTTCTCCCTCTCCAATCATTGCTATATCAAACACACCATCTTTTACAAATTTTGGTGGATTAAACGATGGTCCAAAACCACCACACATTAATTTAACTTCTGGTCTAGCTTTTCTTATTCTTTTGGCTAATTCTATTGATTTATCATTGTTTGACATATAGCATGAAACTCCAACAATAGATGCATCTTTATCAGACAAAATTCTTCTCAATACTTCTTCATCGCTTAAGCCTCCAAGCCATCCATCAATTATTTCAACATTATATCCACTCTTTCTTAAAACTGCAGTTAAATATGATAATCCTAAATTTTCTTCAGAGGTTCTATGTGTATCTGGCGACAAAGTTGTTAAAATAATTTTATCTTTTCTTTTTTCCAAAATATTTTGAAGGTATTCTTTATATTCTTGAATATTGTTATCATCATCTCCTTCAATATTGATAATTCCCTTTGATTTATCTATAATAACACATCTTCCATATTGTGTTGTAAAAAGGAAATCATTATCTTCATAATTCAATCTACACATATTTTTTACTTTTTCATTAGTAAGAGTCATATTTTTTCTAACAACTATTTCTGATTTCATATTAACTCTCCTTTATTTTTTTGGTTTTCCTATCCATGTGCATAAATAATTTTCATGTACTAATTGTTTGTTGCTTTTTTTATAATTAATATTATTCTCTATATCAATATCTTTAAAGCAAAATGGATCTCTAGCATACAAATCTTTTTCTCCTGTTTCACATTTTTTGTATGTATATGCCATAGCAAAACATCCACCTCTACATATGTCAGCTTTATCACAGTCTTTACAACCTTCAATATTTTTATAATTATCTTTTCTTGTTTTAAATGCTTTAAATTGCTCTGAATTTATAATATCAAATATATCATCTTTTAATAAATCTCCAACTCTATAATCATGCATATATACACATGGAGATACAGGTATTTTACCATCTGGAGTTATAGAATTTATTCTCATTGAATAGATTCCACAAGCACATCCTTTAACTTTATTATTTTGTGTTAACCCTGATAAGATTGGTTCACTTAATTCAACAGTATCGCATTTTTCAAATAAATATTTATAATTTTCCAACACCTGTTCTTTTGAAGGTACAAGTTTAAAATGTTGTGGTTGTATTGGTTTAAGTAGATTAAATCTTATATTTGAATCATATTTTTTTGCAATTTCTAATAATGCATCAATTCTGTCTTTTGTAAAATTCCAGTTCATTGCACACATTATAATTCCTGATTCAATATTATATTCTTTGCAAATTTCTAAAGCTTGAATAGCGTATTTATAAACATCTCCACCTCTATTTTCATTATGTTCATTTTCAAAAGGTGAATCCAAACTAATATCTACATCATTTAATAATTCTAAACATTCAGGATAAGTATTTTTTAATGCAATAAGACTTATTCCAGCAGTTGTTATACCTACCTTTATATTTCTTTTATTCAGCTCTTTTAATATATATGGTAACATACTGTTTTTAACATCTAAACCATTTGTAAAAATTGGTTCATTACCACCTAAATTAACTGTTTCTACATTTAATTTTTCAATTTGTTCTATAACTTTATCAACTATTTCTTTTGTTAAATTTTGCCCTTTCTGTCTAACTGAAAAAGAATAGCAATGTTTACATCTACAAGGACAGTCATTTCCTAATGTCCACCCTATATTTTTTATCATAAAAAATCCCTCCATTTACAACAAAATTATACCATTTTATGTAAATTATGTCAAATAAAATTTATAATTAACTCTTAAAATTTCTCTACATATATATAATTACATCAATTTAAAACAAAACCATAAAACGAATTTATAATAAAATCCATTTTATGGCTTTCAATTAATCTATTTGCTCTAAATTAATCAATTCATTTTTTCTAAAGGTTAATTTTAATAAACATGGTGATTTTATGTTTAATATTGTATTTTCGTTATAGACAAGTTTAACATTTTCATTTACTGTACACCAATTTAATAAAAAGAACTTTATTGAACCGCCATGACTAATTACTGCAATTCTTTTTCCTTCATATTCTTTAAGTATCTTGTCAAAAAATTTATTCATTCTTTCTCTAGTTTGCTCTGCACTTTCTCCATCAGATGTTCTAAATGTTCTATCTAACAGTTGCTCTTGTGAAGGATCTCTTGTATTTTTATCCTTCATAAATTCTCCTAATTCTTTTAAATTTCCTAATTTTCTTTCACTTAAGTTATTGTCTAAATTAAAAGGTAAATCATTTACATTTGCAATATATTTTGCTGTTGCTTTAGCTCTAGTATAACTACTTGACCATATTACATCTAGATTTTGTAATTCTTCATTCTCACTTAATCTTTTTGCTTGTTCTTCCCCTTCAACAGATAATATCTCTTTTTCATTAATCAATTGTGAATCTTCACTTGTATTTCTTATTCCATTTTCATCAACAGTTTCTGCATGTCTTATTAAATAAACAATTGTATCTTTCATAACCACGTTTCCTTTCCATTATTTAATTACAATTATATCAATTAATGCTTATTATTTCAACTATTATTAAAATTCAATGTCAATATTTTTTTATGTCATTATTAAAAAATATTGACATACTATTCTTGCCATAAAATTTAATTTGTATATTTGTAATACAAGAACTAAATTACTAACTGTTGTTATGATTATACAATAAAGAGTAGATAATTTCAACTAATCATCTACCCTATCTATTGTAATTTTTCACTTAATTGTTCCACGTCATTGTATATTCTATTTCATTTGTGGCTTTATTTATACTCTTGCTTGTAATTTTAAAATCATTCTTTTTATAAAAATTGATAGCATTGGTATTTTTCTGATAAACACTTAAAGTTAAATTTTTTCCATTTTCCTTTACTTTATTTAATAATGCCGTTCCTATTCCTCTATGCTGGCTATTTGTATTAACAAAGATTCCTTCAATATAGTTTTCGTTCATTCCAATAAATCCTATTATTTCATTGTTATCTACATATACATATATTTCAGCTTTAGGCAAAATATTTCTTACATAGTCATAATCATTTTCCCAATATTCTTTTGAAATAAAATTATGAGCTTCTATATTTACATTTTTCCATATTTGCATTATATCATCTATATCACTGTTTTCAAATTTTCTTATCATAAATTACCTCTTAATCATCTCGATAAATTAGAAATCGTGTTACTAATCATCTTTCCAAAAACTATATATTACATCGGCAAATTCCTTTGGATTATCTATATTTACTTCGTGTCCTGCATTCTTGATAATTTCAAATTTACTATTTTTTATAACTTCATTTAGTTTAATAGCACTTTTCATATTTATATTATTTTTTTCTCTTTCTCCACAAATAATAAGTGTCCTACATTTTATATTAGGAGTTTTTTGAGGTATAGTCAAGTTTTTCATCGAATCCATTAAAGTTATCAAATCTTTTTTACTACAACCAATTTGTTTAAAAACTTTTTTGGGCATAAATTTATATATAATATTTTGTATAGTAATAATTGATTTTGGTATCTCGTAAGGTGTGCCACTTAATATTATTGAATTGACCTTTTCTGGATATTCGTTCACATAGTCAATAGCAAGTATTCCACCTAGAGAAAGACCAACTATATTTAATTTTTCCTTAAAACTATTACAATAATCAGCAAATATTTTATATAAATTTTCATAACTTAATTGATAATTTTTTGCAAGATTAAATAAATTAGGTGTTTCAACCTCAACTTTATTTTCTTCCAATAACTCTTTAACTTTATCCCAACTACTTTCATTTTGCCCAAGTCCATGAACTAATATGTTTATCATCTTAAAACTCCCTTACATATTGTATTTTAACAATTATTTTTATATGTTATTAAAGTATGTGCAAAACCGAATATGATAGAAGATATAATTAATCCCCAATGTTTTAATGTAATACCGCAAACAAAAAATATTATTGTAGGTATAATTGCTAAAGTTATTGTTTTTAATAAAGATTTACTTTTAAAATAACATATCCATATAATTAAATATAATAAAAGTAATATAACATTGGCAATCAGATAAACCAACATATATCCTGCACTTTTAAAACCAGATATTCCTATTGGAAAGATAGTCAACATTAAAGATACATATCTTCCTATTTGCTCCAATACATTTACTAGATTATTTTTATATTTGTTTTCTACACTTTTATTTTTAATTCCATATATAATATTTGGAATTAACATAGTAACAACTATTATAGTTCCAAAAACATTTATCCATCCAAACTCCATGCTACTGAATCTCACTTTCAACTTGTAATTTATCTTTCTAATTAGTTTTTAAAATAATAACAACTAATTCTGGTCGATTATTTATTCTAAAAGGTATTATACTATTTCCAATTCCCCTACTTATTATCATATTAGTATTATTTTCTGTAAATAATCCACTCGTATATTTAGGAAATAATCCTTGATTAGGTGCAACAATTCCACCAATGGATGGGATTCTAATTTGTCCACCATGGGCATGACCTGTTAATACTAAATCAATATTATTTTCTACATAAGTTCTAAATAATTCTGGTCTATGTGATAAAAGTATTGAAAATAAATCTTTATTATAATTACTTATTTCTAGCTCTTTATTTATAATAGTTGAGTTATTTACTGATTTTTCATGAGCCATTTTGGGATCATTTATTCCTATTATATTTATTTTACTATTTTCTTTTTCTATAATTTTTGTTTCATTTTCTAAAATTATAACTCCTTGTTCTTCTAATAGATTTTTCCATTCCTCATAATTAGAAATTTTTGCTTCATGATTTCCTGATACATAATATATTGGAGCAATTCCTTTAATTTCTTTTACAAAATTTATAGATTGCTCCATATGCATTCTATTTGGATCAATAAAATCTCCTGTTATAACAATAATATCAGGTTTTTCATTTTTTAATTTTTCTATTAAAAATTTATTTAATCTGTTTGATTTTTCATTATGATAATCTGATATTTGGATTATCTTGTAATCATTAAATTCATTTGGAATTTTACTACTTGATATACTATAATTAGTTATTTGTAATGTTGTATTTTCATAATAAAAATAAATTAATAACAAACAACTCATTATAATACTACTGCATATAATTATTTCTTTCTTTTTCATAAATACCATCAAATTTCCTCTCATCATAACAATAACTTACTATTTCTATTTTTTAAATAATTGTAATTTGTTATTCTTTTACAAATTTATCAATAACAAAATAAGCAACAACCATAATTAAAGATATTGCTAATCCTATATAAAATTCAGGGAAAGCAAAATTGATGCTGTTTTGTAAGCTCATTTCTCCTGTAATAGTTAGTATATGCCAAGTTAAAAACTGATAAATTTCAGAAATAACAATACCAACTACACCTAAAATGCTTAATATCTTATTTATTTTGACATCTTTAAAAGATACCCATACACCTATTATAAATAATAAAACAGCTACAAGTCCTATTGGATTAAATAAATTACCTAAACCTGATATTTCTTGAACACCTTTCATTCCTCCATATTGATTTAATAACATTGGTAATAAACTAATAACAAATGCTATTGTTAATATAACTTTCTTTTTCATAAAATACATCTCCTCTACAACTTACTCATTCTTGTTACGATTATATAATAAAAGGTAGATAAATTCAATAAATTATCTACCCTGCTTATATAATTTTTTATTTTTTTAATGTCTTTTTCACTTTATTTGTATCTTCAATATATGTTTCCATATAACCACATTCTGGGCATATCACACATTGGACTTTCTATATTCTTCATTTAACTTCATAGTTATCCCTCCTTACAGCTTCATAATACAATTTTTTAGTGGTTATTTAAAGCAATTTCATTTTACATTTATGCTGCTTATCGTGGCATTAGTAATTATTTCCTTATTTTATTACTCTAATATTATCATAAATAATAATTGTTATCAATTAGTTGTCTATATTATACCCTTTCCTTTTTAGAAAAATTATTACTAAATAAATATGAGAGCAACTATTTTTTAGATAATTGCCCCATATTTATTGCTTTTGATGTAACAACATATACAATCCTAACAGATTGCATACTTAACTTTTGTTATCTTCTGTTTATTTCATCTTGTATTGCTTTATTATTTTGTAATAGCCAATAATCTGTAATTAGTAAAATTGCTATTGGAAATATAACTAATATTGGCATAGAACCTCCTGCTACTAATGTTACTAAAAGTAAGAACATACTTCTCAATAATATTCTTGACTTATTAGTCTTTACTTGAGCTTCTAACTCACTAATTGACATCTGCCATAGTTCTTTGCCATTATAAGATAACTTTCTGTTCATATTCATTCCTCCTTAAAATTATTTAACCAAATTATTGTTGTTACATCTTTATATATAAACTGCTTTTTGGAGATATAAGCTATTCTTCTTTATTTTTATATATTCTGCATGAAATTCTATAAGATATATAATAAATAATTATTGTTGCTAATATTAATATAATTTGTAAGAAATTTATTATATTATTTAATACATCGTTTACTGGTAAATTAATATTACTTTTTTGTCCTACAAAGAATATTCCACCAATTAGTAGAAGAATAATTGCAGCTACTATAAACATCTGAATTCTACCTTTTTCTGCTCCCCATTTGTAAACACATGGTATTTGAATAGATTCAATAAGACCTATACCTAATATTCCTCCTATTGCTGTAGATAGCACATCTTGAATACTAGCAAATTGATGATTAATTATAAATAATATTAGAAAACTTGCTAGTATTCCTACTATTGAACCTATTATTGTTGCACTTATCACAAATACATATTTTGATAGTACAACTTCTTTTTTTGTAAGTGGTAATGTTAATACATATCTATCTGCTTTTGATTGTTCATCATAATTAAATGTAGCCATACTAAACATACCAAATCCAAATGTCAGCATAACTGAAACCATTACTCCAATTCCTTTTGTTGTTTCTTGTGATATTCCAGTAAAAATAAATATTATTATAAATATAATTAAAGTTTTTCTATAACTTCTTAATTGTAATAAATCTTTTGTTAATAACCCTTTTATCACATTCATTTTATTTTTCCCCCTTTATATAAATTAGCATAATTTCATCTAATGTAGGTTTATCTATTATTTGAAAATCATATTTTCTTTTGAACTTTATTTTATCTTCTACCAAAACATCATATTCATATTTATTGACTTTAAATTTTACATAGTCATTTTTATCTATTTTTTCAAATTCTAATTTACTGCATTTTACAATACCATATTTTTCTAATAATTCATCTCTAGTTTTTGATATAACAATTTCTCCATTATTTATAAAAGTAATATAATCTGCAATATGTTCTAAGTCTGATGTTATATGACTAGATACAAATATTGAATTTTCTTCATTTTGTATAAAATCTTGGAAAATATCTAATATTTCACTTCTTGCTACTGGATCTAATCCTGATGTTGGTTCATCTAATATTAAAAGTTTAGGATGATGTGATAATGCTACCGTTATTTTCAACTTCATTTTCATACCACTAGAAAATTCCTTTGATATTTTATTTTTTGGTAATTTAAAATTTTCCAAATACTTAAAATATAATTTTTCATCCCAATTTTTATAAATATTTTTCATTATTTTGTTTATGTCTGTTGGATTTAAGTATTCTGAAAAAAAGCTATCATCTAAAACAACTCCAATATCTTCTTTAACTTTCTTTTCATTTTCTCTAACATTTAATCCAAATATTTTAATCTCTCCACTATTTGATTTGATTAAATTTAAGATTGATTTAATAGTTGTTGTTTTTCCTGCTCCATTTTCACCTATTAACCCTAAAATCATTCCTTTTGGTAATTCTATGTTTATATTCTTTAATTCAAATCCATCATATTTTTTGCATAAATTTTTTACTTCTAAATTATTGTCCATTCCTTCTATTCCTCCTCATATAAAATATCTAACATTTCCTGAATTTCTTTTTTGGAAATATCACTTATTCTAGCAATAGACACAACTGTTTCTATTAAATTTTCTATTTTTTGTAATTGCTCTTCCTTTATCAATTCCGTATTTTTATTTGCTACATAAGTTCCCTTTCCTTGTATAGTTTCTACATAACCTTCTCTTTCTAATTCTTCATAGGCATTTTTGGTAGTAATTACACTTATTCTTAAATCTTTTGCTAAACTTCTTATAGATGGCAATATCTCTCCTGCTTTTAATTCATTAGAAATTATTTTGTTTTTTATTTGTTCCTTTACTTGCTCATACAGGGGGAGGCTATTTGAATTGCTTATTATAATATCCATAATCATTCCTCTTTTCTTTATTGTGTATATACAGTATATACTATCCATATACAGCTGTCAATACTTTTTACAAAAATTTTAAAAAATAAAAAAGAGAGGATGCTGTTCCTCTCGAAAATATATAAATTCACTATTCATATTCAACTAATTCTTCTTGCATTTGTGTTACTACTTTTGAATCATTGCCTGTTCTATTAAATGCTACTAGACCTGCTACTATAAGTATTATATACATTATTACTATTATAATAAAAAATATTCCTATTCCTTTTAAAATCTTAATTGTCATTCCTGCTAATTTTTGTGAATTGGTATTATTAGGATCATTTACTGTTTCTCCTTGTGTTTCTTCTTTCATCAATTCATCTAATGAAATTTTAAAGATTTCACTCATTTTTATTAATTTATCCATTTCTGGAGTAGTTTCTCCCAATTCCCATTTACTTACAGTTTGTCTTGCTACATTTAATTGTTCTGCAAGTTGTTCTTGTGATAAATTATTCTGTTTTCTTAACATTACTAATTTTTCATTAAACTTCATTTTTAATCCCTCCTATTAAAATTCAATTAAAAGATTTCTTCTTTCATTAATTAAATTTTAATAACTTTATGCACTTTTTTCTACCTTTTTCAACTGGAAGTTACGCACTTAAACCTTACATTTGTTATTTTCACTATATTTTAATTATTATTTCATATATTTTTATAAAATCTTTCAATTACATTTGATAATTCTTTTGGATTATCAATATTTACTTCATGGCTTGAATTTTCAATTATCTTTATTTCACTATTAAAAATATTATTATGCAAATCTTTTGCACTTTGTAAATTAACTTTGTCTTTTTCTCCATATATTATTAATGTTTTGCATTTTATATTTTTTATCTTGCTTAATATATCCATACTTGCCATTGAATTTACAAGATTCGTAAAATCTTTTTTGCTACATCCCATTTCTTCAAAAACACTTTTAGGCATAATTTTAAAGATTATATTTTGTACTTTAAAAAGTATTTTAGGTACTTTAGATGGCACACCAATTAATACAAGGCTTTTCACTTTTTGTGGATATTCATTAGCATAGTCTATTGCTAATATTCCACCAAGCGAAATTCCGCACAAGTTCAATTCATTATCCTTAAATCTATTGCAGTAATCTGCAAAAACTTTATATAAGTTCTCATAATTTGTATGATAATTTTTCGTAAGATCAAATAAATTGGGTTTTTCTACTTGTATTTTGCTATTATTTAATTCATTTTCAACTTTACTCCAACTTGCTTCTGTTTGTCCTAATCCATGTATTAAAATATTTTTCATACACTACCTCTATTCATAAAACAAATCTTTATAAGGATTATACCATAACATAATAAAATACTCCATACATTTGTACAGAGTATTCTAAAAATCTATTTAATACTTTTTATAGCATCTTTTGTAATTTTATCTTTGTCAAACTTATTTATAATAAATACTGCTAGTGCTACCAATATTAATATTGCAACATATAGTATAATGCTCATCTTCCAATCTCCAATAGCCAGTTGTTCTCCTGCTAATGTTGAAGTAATAACAGAAGGAAATCTTGCAAAAGTAGAAATAATAATGAATTTTAAAGGTTTTATTGGTAGTAATCCTGCAACATAGACTAATAAATCTTTTGGAGTTCCTGGTATTAAAAATAAAATTAGCATTATAAATTCTATTTTCTTTGGATTTTGAAAAACTTTACTATTTTCAATTTTTTCAACTTTTTTCTTATCACAAAAATCATATACAAATTTTCTACCAAATTTTCTAACTAATAAGAAAATTGAAGTAGATATAATACACGCTGATACCATTATAAATACTGTACCCCATAAACTACCATAACACATTCCTGCAAGTATTTCTATTGGTTCACCAGGAACTATTATTAAAAAAATTTGTGCTACTTGAAGTCCAAATAACGAAAGCATACCAAGCACACCTGAATTTTCGACTTTTTCTTTAAAAGCAATCTGACCTTCTAATGTAGATAAATCTCTCATTATTGGAAATAAGTATATTATTATTCCTAAAAATAAACTTAAAACAATTATTGTTAAAAATATTTTAAAAATTTTTACTTTGTTTTTTCTGCTCATACTATCCCTTCTATTTTTATATTACTTAATAGTTTTTCTTTTAATTTTCCATTTATATTTATAGTAGAAGATTGATAATTTCTTAATAATCCATCATATATTATACTTGAATCTTCTAATTTTTTAAAATCCTCTGGTCTAATCATTTCTGGTAAATTATTTTTTATATCAGATTTATCAAGAACATACTTCACGAATTCAGCACAATAAAATGAATTTTCAAAACTAATCTTAATATTAAACCCAACTGCAAATAGTCCTATTACATTAAAATTCTGTAATTGTTTTGAATTTTTTATATACTCTATAATTCCTTTAACATTATTAAATTGTTCTTCTGTAACATTTATAGCAAATATTCTGCATACTGTATTTTTAAACCTTTTAAATGTTCCAAAGTTTATTCCTTCATGTACAAATCCACCCCAAAAAGGATTGTATGGATTTAATCTGCCAAAACTATACATTTCATTTAAATCCTTATCTAAAGATATAGACACATGTGAAAATTCATCTTTAGTATAGTTCTTAATTATTTTTGATAATGTTGTTCCTGTATGCGTTAAAATTATATATATTTTTTTCATAATTATCAATCTCCATTTATATTTCTGTTAAACTGTACATCTGTCGCTATAAAATAAATTCCATAAACTAATATAAGCATACCAACCACTATTGCTATATTTTTAAATATTTCTTCTATTGTTACTGCTATAGTAAATATTTGACTTATAATTAATATTGTTGGAATACTAATTATAATCGGAAGTATCATAGGAATAGCAAAATAGTATAATAATTGTTTAAATATAGTTTTATTTATTTCTTTCTCACTCATACCAAGTTTTTTTAGAAGTTCATACCTATATTTATATTTTTCAGAATCGCTTAACTGTTGTATTGCAAGCATTGTAGCTGTTGCCATTATAAATATAAGTGCAATATAAAAAGCTAGAAATGATATAATTGCATAAAATGATTTTGCTTGTGCCATTCTATTTCCTTTAGTTTGTACATTTCCGTAAATATTTAATACTAGATACTTCTTCCTCTTCTCCATTTATATCCACATTTATTTTTTCTTCTTTAGTTATAATAAAATCTATTAATTCATAATAAAAATTTTCATCTGTTGTTTCTTCGGTTTGCACAACAAGTTTATAATTAAAATCAAATGTATAAATTTGATATTCCCCATTTTCTTGATTTCTTATTGATTCCTCCTCAAACTCTGCTAAAGGAATTAATTTGTCTGGAACTATAATTGCATAATATGAACCATTAAAACCAACTTGAGCTATATTTTCACTTCTTACATCTTTTATAGTCATTTTTTGTCCGAACATATTTATTTCATTATTTTCTTTAATATATTCTTTAAAAGGTTTTTCTAATGTTTTCATACAATTTATTAAAATTTCATTTTCTTGTAACTCTAATTTATCATAACCTGCAATTTCTCTTAATTGGTTATAATCAGTTAAACTAAATACATTTTCAATATTTCCAGTTTTATCTTTTAAAATTGTATCTTCTAATGCTTTTGATATTCCAGTTTCTTTTATGTAATACATTTTATATTCATACATTGCTTTTACTTCAGCATTATCCTCTATATATTCCTTGTATTTAGAGAAATCACCATCAGCTGTGCTTATCATAATTTCATAAGGATAACCCATCTCGATTTCATTATTTAGCATATTATTCATAAGCAATGCTACATTTCCACCTATTAATATAATTGTGAACATAAGTGCTATTGTAGCTGTTGTAAAACTCATTGTATTTATTTTAGATGCTAAATTTCTATATAAAAACATATTATTATTCTTATATTTTCTTTTTTTATTATTTATAAATCTTTTTATTATAAAACTAGATAAACCAATATAGAATAGATATATACCTATAATCAAAAGAATAATTGCTATAAAAATTTGTTTATCACTCATTTGATTTACATCCAAAAATTGTTTATATGTTATAAATAAAGCACTTAGTAGCAATATTATTGATAAAATAAATACAAATATATTACCTTTTGATTTTTTTACTATATTGTTTTCATTCTTTTTACTTGCATATAATAAATCATATACTTTTGTTTTCTTTATTTTTCTTCTACAATTTAACAAAACTAATAAAAATATTCCAAAGAAATATACTGCCGTCATACCTATTGCTTTTATATCAAAAGATATTTTTACTTCATAAATTTGATTAAATAAATTCATAATTATTGATGTAAAAATCTGATATAAAAATGTTCCAACTATTATTCCAACTATGAAAGCTAAGAATCCAATGATTAAATTTTCTAATGTGAACATCTTACTAATATCTTTCTTTTCTAATCCTAAAATCTGATAAGTTCCAAATTCCTTGCTTCTTTTTTCTAACATAAATTTCATAGTATAATTTATAAGCCAAGCCATAACAAAAATAATTATTATACTAATACCTGTAATAGATTTAGAGAAATATTGCATAGAAGATGATAATTCACTTATATCCTTTGAAGTAGCAATAGAATTAAAGCTAAACATTAAAGCAACAGATATAATAACTGTTATAAAATATATAATATAATCTTTTGCCTGTCTTTTAGCATTTCTTATTGACAATTTACCTAACATCTCTTGTATCACCTCCAAGAAGTGCTAATACATCTAATATTTCATTATAAAAATCTTTTCTTTGTTTTTCTCCTTTTTCTATTTTGTTAAAAATCTTTCCATCTTTTAAAAATAAGATTTTACTACAATAACTTGCAGATAATGGATCATGAGTAACCATTAAAATAGTAGCTTTTAATTTACTATTCATATTTTCTAATGTTTCTAGTAATTGTTTCGCAGATTTTGAGTCTAATGCTCCAGTTGGTTCATCTGCTAGAATTATCTTTGGCGAATTTACTATAGCTCTTGCCGAAGCACACCTTTGTTTTTGTCCTCCTGATACTTGATAAGGATATTTATTTAATATATCTTCTATTCCTAACTTTTTAGCAAATTCTTTTACTTTATTATCAATATCTTTTTCTGGTATTTTATTAATTGTTAAAATTAATGCAATATTTTCCTCTATTGTTAAAGTATCAAGAAGATTAAAATCTTGGAATATAAATCCCAAATTATCTCTTCTGAATTTTGCAATATTTTCCTCTTTTATTTCTGTAATATCTTGTTCTTCTAAATAAATATGTCCACTACTAACTGTATCAATTGTAGAGATGCAATTTAATAATGTTGTTTTACCAGAGCCTGATGCTCCCATTATTCCTATAAATTCTCCTTCTTCTACATCAAAACTAATTCCATCAATTGCTTTAGTTAGATTATCTTTATTTCCATAGTATTTTTGAATTTTGTCAACTCTTAATATTTTTTCCAAAATAATCACTCCTTTTCTTTTTTCTTAATTATAAGATGAATTTTAATTTTGTTGTATAGAAGTAGTTTGCATTTATCTTACAATTTTGTAAGATAAAAATTCCCTCTATTTTATAGAGGGCTATTGGTTACTTATCTTCTTTGCTCTTGGGATAATAATCACAATTTCTGTATATTCATTTTCTTTGCTATTTGCATCAATTTCCATTCCAATTCCTTTACACAACCTTTTACATAGATATAATCCGATTCCTGTTGATTTCTTTTGATTTCTCCCATTTGTTCCAGTAAATCCTTTATCAAAAATTCTATCTATTTCACTCTTTTTTATTCCTATACCATTATCTTTAATCTTTAAAACAATATTCTCCTTATTTTCAATTGCATTTATTCTAATAACAGCATTATTATTTCTATATTTTATCGAATTTGTTATTATCTGATTTAGTATAAATTCAAGCCACTTTTCATCTGTGTAGCAATTTATATTAACACCATTTATTTCTACTTTCATATTATTTTGAATCATTATTTTCTTATTTCTTGCTAAAACATTCTTTATTACTTCATTTAAATTAATTTCTCGTATCATAAAATCATTTGAAACTTGATCCATTCTTGCATAAAATAATGCTTGTTCTACATAGTTATTTACTTCTTCTATATCTTCATCAATTTTATTTGTAATTTCAGACTTATTATTTTCACATAATAATTTAGCTGATGTGATTGGAATTTTTATTTCATGTACCCAACTTTCAATATATTCTTTATAGTCTTTTTGTTTTTCTTTTATATCAGTTACATTTTCTAGCATTGATTTATTTACTTTTTTTAAAATTCTATAATATGCTAGTTTTTCTGCACTTCTAGGTTTTTGTAAAATTTCTGTGATTAAATACTTTTCAGGTAGTTTATCCATAGTTTTTTCAATATTTTTTAAATACTTACTTGTTTTATAATAAGATATAAGAAAAGCAACAATGAAAAAAGTGCAAGTTATAAATATAACTATGAAAATAGTTGAATATGCTAAGTTTATTGCCTTTAAATATGTTGATATTATTATGATATATGTGGCAAGAGCTAATATATAGTTTATTTTATCTTTTATATATTCAGATAACTTCATAATTTATAACCCTGTCCTCTCTTTGTTTCTATAAAATTGTCTATTCCTAATTCTTTTATTTTTTCTCTAATTCTTGTTATAATTACGCTTAAACTATTATCATCTGCATAAACTTCATTATCCCATAAATAATTTATAATATCTGCTCTAGGTACTATAATATCTTTGTGTTGTAATAAAAAATATAATGTTTTTATTTCAGTTTTTGTTAATTCAATCTCTTTTTCTTGATATTTTATAGTTGATTTTAATATATCTAGCACAACGCCTTTGTATTCTATTTTGCTTTCCTTATTTTCTTTTTGATAAGTTCTATTTAGTAAATTTTGTATTCTTGCAAGTAAAATCGGTACATTATAAGGTTTTTCAATATAATCATCTCCACCTAGCATTATACCTTTAAGTTCATCCATTGAGTTGTTTCTACTTGTAACAAATATTATTGGTATATTTGATTTAGTTCTTATTTTACTACATATTTCATATCCACTCTTATTTGGTAAATTTATATCTAATAATACTAAATGGGCTTGTTCATCAATAATTTTTTGAGCGACATTTTCAAAATCCGTTACTAATTTTACTTGATGACCACTATTTTCTAACAATATTTTTAATTCTTCTCTTATTTCTTTATCATCTTCAACAATAATTATTTTAAACATAATAAACACTCCCATATTATTATATCATTATTATTTGAATATTAACATACATCTTTTTTATTATTAAAAATCCTATTCATATATTCATCTGGATAATTTTTGTCTAAAAATATATCTAAACGATTCTCTGGTTGTATATTATTTTTTCTTTCTGTTTGTCTGTCTGCTGCCATCCAAGAAATAGATATATCAAAAACAATGAATATCGAAAGAATTATAGTAATTAAATCAAAAACTTTCATGTTTGTTTTATTAATTATTTTGTTAAGGGAAGGCTCTATATATGTTATGTATAAAACACCACAAATTCCCCAATAAATACAATGCAATAAACTTGTCCTGCCATTGATATTAAATGGTAAATAAGAATAATCCCATGATATTGTTCCAAATGCTTTTTCTTGTATGAATGAACAAAGATATTCTGTTATTCCTCCTAGAATCATCGTAATTAAAAATATTTGCACTTTATTTTTTATTTTTGTTTTACTTAACACAATATAATAAAACATCGCACCTATACCATAAACTGGTATAAATGGACCATATATTAGACCTTGTCTAAGTTCAAAGTGTCCTTTTTGAAAAAACACTACAGTTATTTCAAATATAAATCCTGCTATACTTCCTATAATAAATAACCAAAATAATATTATTAATTCATTCTTTATTTTTTTATCATTCATATTTTACTCCATTTTTTAATTATTATATAATACATTATTTTATTTTGGTATTGTTTTACCTTACATTAACATTACAATTTTGTAAGATACAAGTGAGGATAATAATTTTACTTTTTATGGATATATAACACACTTTTATTTTTTACTAATTTCTAATATTTTTCTCATTGTATTGGCTGTTCTAATTGTAATTTGGCTCTTACTTATTCCAAGTCATTGTGTATTCTATTTCAGCTGTATCTTTGTCTATATTTTCGCTTGTAATTATAAAATCATTCTTTTTATAAAAATTGATAGCATTTATATTTTTCTTATATACACTTAATGTCAAATTATCTCTGTTTTCTTTTACTTTATTCAATAGAGATGTTCCTATTCCTTTACATTGATTATTTGTATCAATAAAAATTCCTTCAATATAATTCTCATTTATTCCTATAAATCCTACAATATTTTCTTTTAAAACATAAACATATATTTCTGCATTTGGTAAAATTTCTTTTACATAATTATAATTATTTTTCCAATATTCTTTTGATATAAATTTATGAGCTTTTATATTTTCATTTTTCCATATTTGCATTACAGGATTTATATCATTTTTTTCAAATTTTCTTATCATTTATTTCTCCTATAACTTGTATTACTTTTTATTAGTTATTTTATAAATAATTAAACCTATTAAAAAGCCAATACCAGAATCAACCAAATACCAAACTGCGTGAATTAAAGCTGAACTATTATAATAAATAAACACTGATGGTATAAACAATATAGATATAATTATTGGATAGATATATTTCCATTTTTCATTTGAAATACTAGCAAATATTATAGCAAGTATAAAAGTTGATACCAAAATTAAGAATACCATTCCCATTATATCTGTTGGTCCTGCAAATAAAGGAAAAATGTAAAACATAAATAACTGTATCAATAATATTGTTATTTCCTTCCATATTTTTCTCATTTTAAATTCCTCCAATCATAACAAAAAATTACTATTTCTACTATAAGTTTATTTTTTAAATACAAGTATTGCTTTAGCTGTTGTTGTTTCAGTTAATGTTACTAATTCATAACCATCTTTTAACATTTCATTAGCTTTTTCTTCCACTCTTTGTGCCATATTATCTGCTTTTGGAGAATACTCTATAACAACTGTTTTATACATCCTTCCACTTCCTAGCTTATTATATATTGCAATTTCTTTATTAACTATTATACTAATAATAATAAAGTTCCAAATACTATGCCAATTAGACCAATTATTGATTTTTTATTTAATTTTTCTTTTAAAATAAAATATGAAAATGCAATTGTTATTACTATACTTAATTTATCAATAGGAACAACAACACTTGCTTGACCATCTTGAAGCGCTTTATAATAGCATAACCAAGATAAACCAGTTGCAAATCCTGATAATATCAAAAACAATAAGCCAAGAAAAAAATAAAATGACTATTGTTCTTATTGCTGTTGCTAAATTAGAATCTGTATTTTTATTCCTATCTTAGCAAGTATTGCTGTTATTCCTGCAAAAAATGCAGAGCCAAAAGCATATAAAATCCACATAAAATATTCCTTCTTTCAAAATCACTATATAATTGAATCTATCCACTCTTTTACTTGTTCTATATCTTTTTTGTTTGGATGTTTTAATGCCTCATCAAAGTTTTTTATACTAACTTCTAAATTTCTATCTTCTGGATGTTCTTTTATTAGTTGTTCATATCTACTTCTGATACCAATTGGCATTTTCCCCTGACAATAAAAATATCCTAATATCTGATTTGTATCATTTATATTTTTTTTTACTCTATTAAACAATGTTTGATAATATTCTACTTGTCCTCCAAAACCTGCTGTTCCAAAATATGCAATTTTTTTGTAATTTAATTTTGTTAAAAATTCTTTTATTTCACTTGAACAATTTCCTTTATCTGTCCAAGAACCCACAATATATATATCAGCCTCTATGTTATTTTCTGGTTTTCCAAAATAAACTATATCTTCATTACTTAATTCTTCTTTTATAGCTTCAGCTATAATTTTAGTATTCCCTGTATTACTTGAATACACAATTGCTATTTTCATATTTCTAGTCCTTTCTATTTAATTGTAATTTCTGTTTCTAATTTGTAATTTCTTTTTTTATATATTCAATATTAAATTTATCTAAATCACTTATTTTAATATTTCCCTCTGCAAGTGATGATTTTAAGCCCTCTTGGTATTCATTAGGTGCATATATTACTTTTATATACTGACTTTTCTCACAAGGTAAATAATAAATATATTCATCATCTCTATAAATTTCTTCTTCAATGTTGTTACAGTCAAATTCTTTACTGTTGTCTATAATTGCAAATTCTTCTTTAAGACTATACTTTGTATTGTTATAAACTGTCATATTAAAGATTTTTATTACTATTCCTTCTTTATATCCTAACTCATACTTATTACTTTCATTTCCAACTGCATAAATACTATGAACATTGGCTATTGAATAAGTTAAAGACTTCCATTCTACTGTACCACCATCTCTTAATTTAAAAGGTATTGGAACTAATAAAATCATTAAAACTATAATTACTACTACTATTATTACTTTCTTTTTCATAAAACACCTCTCATTTCATAAACTCAATCCAAGCGATAATTTACTAATTATTGTTTGCATTATATCACAAAGGACAGATAATTTTCAACTAATTACCTGCCCTATCTATTGTAATTTATATGTTTTGAAAATTTATTTTATTGAAAAATAAGCGGTTCAATATTCCAAGCAAACCAAAAAGGATAATATAAGAAAAACATACCCAAAAAGCTTAAAAGTATATACCATATTACATCACTCTTACCTTTTACAGGCTTTTTTAAATGCTCTCCAAAACATAATGAAACTATTTGCCAAATAATATATCCGATTAATGCACCCATTGTATTAGCAATTAAATCATTGACATCAGTTGTACGGTTCGTGATTAATTGAGATATTTCTATCATTAATGAAAAACCTGCCCCTAAAAATAATGTTTTATAAAATTTACGATAGTTCTTCCAAATAAAAGGAACTAAAAATCCAAAAGGAACAAGCATTAAAATATTTAAGTAAAAAGTTTTCTCTATGATGTTAAAAGGGATGAGATTAATATTAGCTTGAATAATTGATGTATTATCTCCACCTTTTGGTGCATATAATATATTTGTTAAACCTCCTGCACCAGTTAAATCATATACTTTCCAAAGATATAAAACGAAAATTAGCATTGCTAAAATTGATAAATGATACCCTTTCCTTTTTCTTGCTGTAAAGTAAATAGTACACGGTAAAACAGCACATAAAATGCTATATATCACTTCTATAATAATCATCTCCTTTATTTTAACTTACTTTTTCAAATAATCTGATTCATCTATTGTTTTTAAAACATAATTAACATCATCATATCGTGAATAATTAGATTGTGAACCTAAACTACATATCAAAAATTCTTTTCCATGCTTTTTATATAATACTACTAAATTAAAATCATCAGATAAAGAACCTGTTTTTACACCAATTACATTTTTGTTATAATATTCTGATGTAGGATCAAGGAATGTATTTGTATTTTTCCAAGTCTGCATGCTACCATCTGGTAAAGTTGCTGTATATGAAGTTTGAGAAACTATATCCTTAAACCATTCATTCTTTAATAAATCCATTACAACTTCTTCTAAGTCTAATACAGTTGTATGAGCTTCTGTATCAAATCCACTTGGATCATATAAAATAGTATCCTTATAATCATTTTGTTTTAAATATTCATTCAAGTTTTTCATAAAGACTTCTATTCGCTCTTTGCTAGTAGTAGCTTTAGGAGATATAATACCTCCACAATAATCAGCTAATACATAGGCTGCATCATTCCCTGATGGTACTAACATTGCAGCAAATAAATTTTTAACATAATATTTCTTTTCTTTAATGTTTGCAACAGATGAACCTTGTTTTGTTAATGAAATTGCTTCATTTTTTGCCAAAACTACATCATCTAAATCAACGAGTGTTGTTGCATAGTCAATAACAAATAATTTAGCTAAACTTGCAGGAGTTTGTTGTTCATTTGCTCTTTTAGAAACAAAATCGTTATTATTTGAAAGATCAACCGCTATCAATGATTTTGCATTATATGAATCTGGTATAGTATATCTGTTTATAAAACTATTTATTTTATTTTTTGTATCTCTAAAATTTTCTGGTTCAATCGCCCAAGGTATAAAAAATCTTCCAAGTATTATTATTGCAAAAAAAACTATTACTATATACTTTGCTTTTTTCTTTTTATTACAACCTCTCATTTATAAACTCTCCTTTAGCATATTATAACATATATATATACAAAAACAATTAATTTTTTATTAAATTTATTTCATTTACTAATATAATTTCTTATACAAATTACTATTTGTTGAGATTATACCACAATAATAAAAAATACTCCATACATTTGCACAGAGTATTTTTTATGTTTTTTAGTTTTGCTTATCTTTATATATTTTTATAATATCTTTAAGACTCATTTTTGTTCCATAATTTAATATTGCATTTGAATATATCTTTATTGCTACTTTAGCTATAACTAATATTGTCACTAATAAAATTGCAATAGAAATTGCTACATCTGTTCCACTTGCTAATCCCATCATTATTCTAAAAGGCATACAGAATGGTGATGATATTGGAAATAGTGAAGCAAATACATTAAGTTCACTTGTTGGATTTATCATTGTAAAATATGATAAATAAAATCCGACAACAGCAAGTATTGCTACTGGGCTATTTGCTGATTGTATATCTTCTGGTTTGCTCACAGTTGATCCAGTTAGTGCATATAACAAAGCATAAGTAAAATATCCTAATATAAAATATATTATAGTGATAATTCCTAGATATGCTGTAATATTAGACATATCTAATACTGCATCTAATAATTCAGGCTCTAAAAATGCTTTAGCACTTAATAAAGCTGTTCCTACAATCAATATCATTTGTAGTAAACCTACAATTCCAATTCCCAATGTTTTGCCTAATACTATTGTTCTAGGACTCGTTGATGTTACTAATGTTTCCATTATTTTTGATGTTTTTTCTGTTGTTATCGAACTTGATACTTGGTAAGCACAGAAATATATTGCATAAAATAATACTATTGACATTGCCATCATTGTAAATAAATTTCCACTTGCTTCTTTTTCATCTGTTTGTTCTAAACTAAATTCAAAATTAGGTGTAATTGATTGTAATTCTTCTTCTGTTAAGCCTAATTTACTAATTTGAATATTAGTATATAAAGAATTTATAGCACTTACTATCGTTTCTGGTACTTCATCCATAAAATTAGTATTTTCCACTATATATCTAATTTTAACATTGTTATCTTGTTTTTCTACTATTATTGCTTTAGCAATTTCTTCGTTCTCTATTTTTTCTTTTATTTCTTCAAAAGATGCTGTTCCCACTTCTATTTCATATCCTAAATCTGCCTCTTTTAAAAGTTCTAAATTACCTTCAAATATATTTTCATTATCTACAATTAAAAGTTTATCTTCACTATCTTCTCCTTTAATTGATTTTATTATATTTGGAACATTAAAGCCTATTACTATTAAAACTAAAATAATTAATGTTGATATTATAAACGATTTTCTTTTTACCATATCTTTCATAGTAAATTTTATTACAGTTATTATATCTTTCATTCTACTCACCCACCTTTTCTATGAATATATCATTTAAAGTAGGCTTTTTAATTTCAAATTTATCTACTTTAATTCCTTCAGTAATTAATTTATTTAAAAGTTTATGAGCTGTTCCTTCATCATTTATTTTTATAACATAGTTATAATTTGCTACATTTTCTATTTCTAAATTAAACTCTTTAATATAAGTATCTATATCTTGCTTTACATCAATTTCTACTCTATTAGCTGGGTATGTTTCTTTTATTTGTTTTAGATTGCCCTGTAATACTGTTTTTCCTTTATTTAATATTAAAATATCACTACAAAATTCTTCTATTGTAGCCATTTGATGTGCTGACATTATTACATATTTTCCGTTTTTAACTAAATCAATTATAATATTTTTTAATATTTCTGTATTTACTGGATCTAACCCACTAAAAGGCTCATCTAATACTACTAATTCTGGGTTATGTATTATTGCATTCATAAATTGTATTTTTTGTTGATTTCCTTTTGATAGTTTTTCAGCTGGCATTTGCAAATATTCTTCTACTTTTAGTTCTTTTGCCCATTTATTAATAGCTGTTATAGCATCATCTTTTTTCATACCTTTTAATTCTGCAAAATACATTAATTGATCCATTATTTTTGTTTTAGGATATACTCCTCTTTCTTCTGGTAAATATCCAAAATTAACATTTTCCCTATCTACCTCTTTACCTTTCCAAGTAATTTCCCCACTATCTTTTTTAATAATTCCAAGTAACATTCTTATTGTTGTTGTTTTCCCTGCTCCATTTGTTCCAAGTAAACCATATACACCTGGTTTTTCTATACTAAATGAAATGTTATCAACTGCAACTTTTCCTACGAATGTTTTTGATACATTTTTTAATACTAAACTCATTTCGTTTTTTCCTTTCATTCATTGGTTTCTATTATAGCATAAGATTATAAATTATTATATAATTTTGATATTTTTCTTACTTATTTAGATATATTATTTTAGAGTATAAATTACTATTCGTATTTAACTTTATTTCGTTAATTGATAACTTTGTTCTATCAATTCTTTAACTAAATTATTGTCCACTTTTTCATCCACAATAATTGTATTCCAATGTTCCTTATTCATGTGATATGCAGGTATTATATAATCATAAGTATTTCTCAATATATCAGAATAATTTGGATCTGTCTTAACATTAAGGTATAACTTATTATTTACATTCATTAATAATGCAAACCACTTTTTATTTTTCAAATGTTTCATTGTTACAGATTCAAAGTCATCTGAAAATGGACAATCTTTATATGTATTTTCCAATGTTAAACAATATTTTATTATTTCTTCTTTATTCATAACTAAATCCTTATAATAATCTACTAAATTTTTTACTATATTTATCTATATCCTTTGTACTTTGACTTACAATAAAATCTGTTACCTTAATTTTTAATCTTTCAACTTCATCATTTGTATAATTTTTATCTTCTACATGTATTCCTGCTTCATTAAATAATTGAATATCTTTGCTTGAAAATTGCACTATTTGTTCCTTCTTTCATTTATTGTTTCATTAAAATTATACCTTTTATACTTGGATTTAATAATTTTATAAAGTCCGTGGCATCTTGTTTTGTTCCAACTACACTACCATAATGAATTGGAACTGCTATTTTAGGTTGTATTTCATTTATTAATTGTGCTGCCTCTTTAAAATCTATTGTATATGTTCCTCCAACTGGAACAAAAGCAACATCACATTTTACTTTTCTATTTTCTTCTGTAATGTCAGTATCTCCTGCAATATAGTATCTAATATCATCTAGTGTGATGCTATAACCAACCCAACCATTTTCTTTTGGATGAAATGTCTTATTTGTATTATATGCTGGTATTGTTTCAAATTTAATTCCTTGTACCATATACTTTTCATTTGGCTCTACTGTAATAATTGCATTTTTATTTATTCCTTTTCTTAATAGCTTTGTTAATAATTCTTCTGGTATTATAATAATTGTGTTTTCATTTATAACCTTATCTATATCTTCCTCAGAATAGTGATCATAATGGTCGTGTGTTATAAAAACAATATCTGCATCATTATAGTTTTTCTCTATTTTAAATGGATCAATATATATGACTTTTTCTTTATTTATTTTTATACTACTATGGCATAAAACTTCTACATTTTCTAACATTTTTCTGCCTCCTTGTGAATTTTTATGTACTCAAAGGCATTATACCACAAAAATTTTTTCTTTGTACTAAATTAATTAAAATTTAATCATATTTTTTTAATTTTATTGACTTTAATTGATAACTTTGATAAATTGTTAAAAAATACAAAAGATGTAATTATTTGTCGAAGGGGGTGAATATAATGAATAAAGCTGAATTTGTAAATGCAATGGCAGAACAAACTGGTCTTTCTAAAAAAGATTCTGAAGCTGCTATTAATGCTTTTGTAAATATTGTTTCTGATGAATTAGTAAAAAAAGAAAAAGTTTCTTTAATAGGATTTGGAACTTTTGAAACAAGAGAAAGAGCAGCTCGTACTGGTAGAAACCCACAAACTGGAGCTGAATTAAAAATTGCTGCTTCAATAACTCCTGCTTTCAAACCTGGAAAAGCATTAAAAGAAAAAGTTAATCAATAAAAAATAAGGCGTACTAGGAATTAAATTCCTAATACACCTTTTATTTTTTATTTCAAAATCATATATTCTATTCTTCAATAATAATGACCCAATAACCTTTTTTATTATTTCTAATTCTTTTTAATACTCGTTTTTCTTTTAATTCATTCATATTTCTGTATTGGTGAACTATTCGTTATTTTCTTCTAATGAAATTATAACTGTAAAATAATGCACCGAAATAAATTTTCGTATATACTATTTAAATGTTTGTCCTTGTATTTTCAAATTATTAAACTATGGTCTCAAAGATGTTATTGGAATAATATATATTCCTGTTTCTTTATCTTGTATAACTGCCTCATAATGTCCCACTATAATACACATAAATTTTGGTTTTTTATTTACATTTTTATAAAAAGTCATTAAACTTTTTTTAGCATCTTCAACACTACCATCACTTAATTTTATTTCTACCGCAGCATATTCCCCATCTCTAAATTCTAATATGCTATCAACTTCATCTCCTGAAACATTATCTCTAAAATGATACAAATGTCCATCCAAATAATCCATATATATTCTTAAATCTCTTTCTACTAATGCTTCAAATAGTAATCCAAATGTTTCGTGGTCATTTAATAACTTAACAACAGTTAAATCCAAGCTAGCACATGCAAGAGATGGATCTACTAGATGTCTTTTAGGTGATTTTCCTATTCTTTTTGATGAACGATAATTTATACTAAATGCTTCTTGATTTGCTGTTAAATATAAATCATCTAAAACGCTTACATAATCTGCTACTGTTAATCTACTCGCAATTAAATCATCAGTATTCTCAAATTCTTCAATATCTTTTACTATTGTATCATTTCCGGCAATAGTAGTTTCATTTCTTGAAAGAGAACGAATTAACATTCTCATTTTATTTGAATCTCTTTTTTTATCTTTTCTTTCATTAATATCTCTAGTAATAACAGACTCTATATAACTTCTTGGGATAACCTCAATATCATCTCCCTCTTTATCAATATTTTCTGGCCATCCTCCTCTTATAATAAGTTTTGCTAATTCATCTAATTCAACTTTTCTTATATACTTACAATTAACATTACCCGAAAACATTTCTTCAATCGAAACATCTCCTGTAGAATCTCCTGATTCGTATAGGCTCATTGGATTCATTTTCATTATGGCGATTCTTCCTGTTCCAGAATGAAATATCTCATCTTCTCTTTCTTCTTTAGAAAGTGATGTAGAACCTGTAAGAATAAATTTTCCTTTATCATGGTCGCTATCACATTCATGTCTTACTGCATCCCATATACTTGGGACTAATTGCCATTCATCTATAAGTTGTGGTCTATCTTGGTTAAAAATGTATTTTGGATCTACTTTAGCTAAATCTCTTGGACTTTTTTCAGTCATGTATGAAACACTATTAGCATGTTTTAATGATGTCCATGTTTTTCCACACCATTTTGGACCTTGTATAGAAATTGCTCCAAAAATTTTTAAATATCTGTCTATCTTATCATCTATTAATCTTTTACGATAATCTTTTTTCTCTAAACTCATTTTTATCAACCTCCATATACATTTTAGCATATCATTATACATTTTTCAATACTTTTAATATACACTTTTCAATATTTTTGATATACACTTTTCAGAAAATTATACATTTATTTTAAAAAAGCTTATATTTATGACTTTTTTCACAATATTTCTATAGATAACAATATAAATATACATTTTTCAATATTATCAATATACACTTTTCACTAATTTTGCTATACATTTTTCAATTTATCCTATCAACAATTTCTAATGGTGAATAAGTACATATATAACAAGATCTTTTGGTATTTAAAAACTGTTTTCTATAATCTTTTGTTTCAATAATTATTATAATTCTTTCTGCCTTTGATATTTCATCAATTTTATCAAATAAAGCTTCTATTTCAACTTCCTTAATTGCGATTATATCATAAGTATAATAATCTGTTTGCATATGCACATTTACTGGAAGTTTCCCTTTTTTTAATATTGGATTTCTGTCTAAATAATTCATAACAACATCAAATGCAACAATATTCCTATTATTAATTTCTTTTTTTGCATACTTTAAAATACCTTTCTTTACATCTTTACTTATAACCTTATTGCTAATCAAATTATTTATATCTGTTTCGCTACAATTACATAATTTCATTATTTGACTTTCTCTTAAAGAATCAAAATCCCATAATAATTTCATTATATTTTTTTGTTTATCATTCACTCGCATCACTTCCCATTATCTTTATTAAAGAACTATAAATCTTGCGTTTTTCAGGAATTATTTTGTAAATCTTAATTATTACTTTTTCTCCTGGAAATGGTGGCCTATCTAGCCAAGTTGGTAATATGCAAACAGTATCTACTCCTTGTGCGATATTAGCAAAGATTCCATTATCAGTATATCCTGTAATAGTTGCTAAATACTCACCTTTTTCTGTAAAATCTTTTCTTATATTTTTAAATGGATCTTCTAGCAAATCTTTTACTGATATTTTTATGCTTTTCTTTTCTTCAGATTTTTCTTTTATAATAACCTTTATTTTGTCATTTACTTTATACATTTTAGAAACATCTTCAACATATCCATATTGTAAATCTTGTGCTTTAACTATAAAATCTATACCTATTACTTCAATTCTTATAAACTTTTTCCATACACCTACAATTTTTCCATATATTTTATCTCCCACTTGTACTTTTCTTATATTAATTTCTTTTAATCTTTCCATAGCCTTTTTTCTCGAGCCTATCGCTTTTTCACTTATTCTATCTGCTTCTACTATAATAAATTTTATCTCTGTTCCCATCATATTTCTAAGTAGCTTTTTATCATTTTTAGAATCTTCCGATATTTCAGTTGCTGGAATTAATACTCTAATTCCATTGAAATCTATAATAGCACAAGTAATTAACTCTTCTTTCATTTGTTCATTTTCTATTGCTATTATTTTTCCTGTTAAAATTTTTCCTTTTTCTTTAGATGAATTGATATTCTGCCATACTATCTTTTTTTGTAATTCATCTGTCATAACTTTTCACCTTCTTACTTTTTCTATTTAGGTTTTACGGTCTAACCTAAAACCACTAAAAATCTTTAAAACTATATTTAACCTTTTTAGGTTGCTGCTTATTTTTTTCATTTTCTACATTGTCTTTAAATCTTTCTCTTTGTTCTTCTATTGTCATATCTTCCATCTTACTTGCTTCAATATGTTTAGAATAATCATATTTATTACATATAAAAGGTTTTCTACCCCTAACTATAACTATCTCTTTATTATTATCTAATTTTAATAATTCATCTGGATTCATTAAATTTCTTTTATTTGTTGCTATGTTTTCCATTCCATAAGTAAATTTACCATCAAATCCCGCTTCTTTCCTAATAGCATTAGTTTCTACAGTTGCAACTCCAAGATATTCAGTGATATACTCCGCTGTTAAAATATCTCCGACAACCCATGCATATTTTGGTATCGGCGTTACCTAATATTTCTTGCCAAACATCATTATCATATCTATTCTTTAACTGAGCTATATTTTGGAATATCATAAATATATTGATACCCCTACTTCTCGTTGTTGCTAATTTCTTCTCAAAATCTACAATTCTACCTATGTTTGTAAACTCATCTAATATCAATGATGTTTCAACTTTTAATCTACCATCTGGATTTTCATCTGCTTGTTTTATTAACTTTATGAACAAGAACGAAAAGAATAATGTCGAAAGGAAGTCAAACGCACTATTTGTATCACTTGTAACAACAAATACACAAGTCTTTTTATTTCCTATATTCTCAAAATTGATTTCATCCTTATTTGTAATGTTTCTTATTTTATCTGTTTGGAATATTTGAAGTCTTGTAGCAAGTCCTGTAACAACTGATTGCTTTACTATATCTGTCGCCTGTGCATATATGTTATAACTTAGTTTTGTTGGACCTTCAGTATCATAAAACAATTTATCTATTTGTTTTATATTTCCACTTGCTAATGCATCATAGATAAATCCCATACTCTTGTCTTCTTCTTTTTTTACATATTTAATAACATATAGCAATAATGCTTTCAGTAAATTTTGTTCACCTCTGTTCCAAAACTCATCTCCACTAGACCTTCTACTTAATTGTGTTCCCTCTATTACTATTTGGCTAAAGATTTGTGCATCTGTTTCATCTTCTACAAAGTTTATAAATCTTGCACCATTCGAAAATGTTGGATTTACTAAATTAAATACTTCTACATCATATCCTTTTGTTTCAAGATATTTTGCAAGTTTTCTGTATAATTCCCCTTTTGGATCAGTAAATACCAAACTCATCTGTCTTTGAATTGCTTCTTGCACTTCCTCTTGTACCAATTCAATTCCGTTCGGTATTGCAAAACCACGAGACTTTTTACTACCGCTGGAGCCAAACACAGCAATATTTTTGTTTAAATATGTGTTCATAGGTAGAGTAATTATTTCTTGTTCATCAGTTTCTCCTAGAATAATTCCATCTCTTTTTCCTATACTTAAATATTCTTGTATTTCTTGTTTGTTTCCCCAATCCGCTGTTCCAAATGTTCCATCTTTCTTTTTTAGATTTACACCTTCTACTTCTATCTTTGCGTTCTGTTTTGTTGTACTTATATTTTTTGCAACTAATATGATAATTAAATTTAATATTACCCATATAATAAATATTGTTCCATTTCTGAATATTACAGTAAACAAATTCAAAAAATTTATATCTATCGTGTTTAAATTAGTATTAAAGCATTTTTCTAGTATTTTCATAAAACCATTAATTAATGGTATTAAAACAATGTAAGAAAGTAAAAAAAATAAAGATATTTTACTTTTCTTGTCTTTCCCCATCAATACCTCCTAGCCACTCGTCCATTTCTACAATGTTTGTTTTGTTAGTTAGTATTTCTTCTATTTTTTCTTTATTTTCTTTCAAAGTTATAATATCTATTTTTCGTATTATGTTTTTATTATTATTGTAAAACTTATTTAATCCATAAAGTCTTTCTGTATCTATAAATGGCATAAAAAATATATAAGTTCTATCTTCTGTCATATAATCTGCTTTTTCCCAGTTAGACAATAGAACTTCTATATTAGAATATATCTGCTTAATAATTTCATAAAAATCTATATCTTCATATCTTCTCATCAAATTAAAATTTTCAGGTATTGGATTTATTATTACTGTAGAATCATTTCCAAATACAAAATTTCTTTTTGCTTTTATCAAATTAAAATCTTCTACAAAAATCATTATATTTTTATAGCTGACTAATTTTCTTATATCATTTAATATTTGACTTACATAAGGTTTTCTTTTTCCATTTGCTATATAATAAACAATAAATTCTTTTTCCTGAAATATCATCTTTCCTAAATATTTTCGAGATTGCTCTGTAAATATATCATCATCTTTTATATTCCAACTAGCAATAAAATCAATATTACTGTCTAATGTCAATGCTGCTACTTTTGCTATTTCATTTAATCTATCAACATATTCTTTTCTTCTACATTTGTAACTATAATCATATCCAAATTCTTTTACTAGCCTTGTTCCTTTATCATCCAATTTTATATATAACCTGTTTACTCTTCTTATATACCTTTCGCTCTCTAAAACTTTCAACCTTTTCCTATGATAATCTACTGTTCCATATATCAGCTTACAATCCGAACCAAGCATCAGTTTATACTTACCTAGAAACATCAAAACTTCTGTATCTTTTCCGAGTTAATCTTACCATCCCATTCCTTCAACCACTCCTTCCTTTTTTCTTTTCTATATGACACACCCTTTTTGCACACCTTAATCCTTACTATGTGTCTTACACGCTAAACAAGACACAGGGTGTTTTTCTCTATTGCCTTATTTTTAGACATTTTTAATATAGTCAAACTCTCCGTTTGAAAATACTCTAAAAACACTTCAAACGGATACTTTAACCTATCCGTTTGAGCTTAATTTTGTATCCGCTTCTATTTGATTTTTAATAAAATCTAGCATTTTTTGACCTCTAAAAACATACACTTCTGTATATGGTTTTTTCTTTTTATTGGTTGTTCCAAGTACGCCATAAAACATGTTATTTATATTGTCATCAGCTATTACTTTTGATAGTACAAGACCATCTACAATAGGTTTTATAAACTTATTATCTATATCAATATTCTTCTGATTTTCTACTACTTTTATAAATACAAACACTAGTTCTTTATTGAATAAATCTTTATATTCTTTTGTTTTATCCATAACATTTAGCATTATATTTTTATATGCGTAATTGTTAATATTTTTGTACTTTGGTATTACTTCAGGAATGTATATTTTTAAAACATCATTTTCTACTGTTGCACTATATCTATCATTCAAATAAGTTATTTTATCTTGTTCATTTACTTCATATTTATTGCTTAATTTTATCTTGTTAAACAAATTATTTCTTATTCTTTCAAAACTTCTTAAATAATTCTCTACATGCTTATTTTCAACAATTTCTTGATTATTGATAATAAACTCTGTTTCATCTCTTAAATCTTCCAATTCTGTTAAAATTTCTTTTTGCATATTGTTTAGTACCTCCCATATAAAATTATTAAAAGAAGATGCAAAAGCTTTTTTTGCTCTCACATCTTCCATATTTTATTCTTCTACTGTATCATCATATTGTTCTGATATTGCTTCTAATATTTGCATTCTTGTTTCATTATTTAGTGGATATGAAAAGTCTTGCCTAAAATTTCTATTTTTCACTTTTCTCTTTGGCATACTAATATATCTACCATTTTTTCCATTTAATAATTTAATTTCTCTTATAATAAAACAATCGTCTATACATATACTCGCTGCTGCTAATAAGTCCCCTTTATTTATTTTTTTAATTCTTACTTCTGTAATATTTAACATATAATTTTCCTCCTTATAATTTGATTTTTATTTTAGAAAAAGAGTGATACGAATATCACTCTAAATTCTAGTTATTTTTGTTTTTTCTTTTTAATACAACTATTCCTGTTGTTATTCCTAATAATGAAATTATTGCACTACCTATTAGCAATATATAATTCATTTCACTACCAGTTTGAATCTTTGGTATTAGTTTATTATAATAAGTGAATGTGCATATAGAGTTATTATCTTCTAATAATTCTCCATCTGCAAAAGTCCCTTCATTATTTATCTCTATTTTAACGACTTTGTCTGATAGTTGATATCCGAATGGAGCTTTTGTTTCCTTAATATAATATGTTCCATACCTTAAATCTTCAAAAGTAACTGTTCCACTTTCTTTGTCTGCTTTAACTTCTTTTATTAATTTTGTACATTCTGGATCTTCATATATTCCAAACTTAAATTTTGCTTTTATTGTTTCTTTTGTTTCGCTATCTGCTTTAATTACTTTTATCGTTTTTAGTATTGGCATATCTTTCATTTCAACTAACGGTGTTTCTTTGTCAGTAGTTACTACAAAATTTATAGACTCTGCAACTTCATATCCATAAGGACAAGTTTTTTCTGTCAATGTATATTCCTTGCCTTCTTCTAATCCAGTAACATGATGTGGCTCATTTGTAGAAGTCCATTTGTCTATGACATTTCCTTCTTTATCAGTTACTTCAAGTTCAGCTCCTGGTAATTCTTCACCTGTTACTAAATCAGTTTTAGACACTAATACCACTTTATCAATCATCTCTATTTTTTGAGTTTCTTTATCCTTGCTTACTGTAAATTCTATATCTGTAGCTTTAACATATCCATCTATTGCAATTTCTTCGTGCATAACATATGTTTCGCCCTCGATTAATCCTTGTATTCTATGTGGTTCTTTTCCAGATACCCATTTATCTATAATGTTTTTTGTTTTTGTATTTGTTACAATTATTGTTGCTCCTTCAAGTTCATTTCCTGCAATATCCTTTTTGCTCATTTCCACAATTTTATCTATCATTTCTATCTTTTGTGTTTCTTTGTCTTTACTTACTGTAAATTCTAAATCTGTTGCAATTACATATCCTTCAGGTGCATATTCTTCATGTAAAGTATATGTTTCCCCCTCTACTAAATTTTTAATTTTATGTGCTTCATTAGTAGAAGTCCATTCATCAACTATGTTACCCTCTTTATCAAATACTTTTAGTTCAGCACCTTCTATTTCTTCGCCGCCTATGTCGTTCTTAGTCATTTCCACTATTTTATCTATCATTACAACTTTCTGTGTTTCATTTGTATTTTCTACTCTAAATTTAACTTCTGTAGCTTTAACATATCCAAGTGGAGCTAAATCTTCTCTTAATGTGTATTCTTTTCCAACTGTTAAGCCTTCTATAGTATGTGTTTTATTTGAAGAAGTCCATTTATCTATTACTTTTCCATTTTCATCTATAACAGATAATTCTGCTCCCTCTAATTCTTTATCTCCTGTAATTGTTGTTTTTGAGATTTCTACAAGTGTAGTATCATTAACAACTTCTCTTGTTTCTGTATATACTTTTGTTGTAGTATCTTTTTGCGTAAATTTAACTTCATATTTTGTTTCATTTAATACTAACCCATCTAGTGTCTTAACTTCTTGTAGTTCATATGTTCCCATTGGTAATTTTTCCACTTTTAAGTTACCTTTTTTATCTACATTATAAGTATTTACTTCTTGTCCTTTTTTATAAATAATTGAGCCATCAGCTGGATCAATTATATCTACTTTTGCACTTAGCTTAAATTGTATTCCACTTAAATCCGATACATCTACTATTGATGTATCTACATTTTCTTTTAAGGCTACTGACTTATCTACTATTAGAGTTCCAAATGGCTTATTATTTTTAATCTCAACTGTTTTAATATAATCTCCTGTATTGTCTTGGTCGTAATCTTTAATTGTATCTACTTTGAATTTTATTGGGCTATCTAATTGTAAATAACCTGATGGTATTTTTATCTCTGACACTTCATATTCACCTACTGGTAGTAATAATGGTGTTACAACAGTTCCTTGTTCATCTCTTATATTATCATAACTTCCATCTACTACTACTAAATTTCTTGAATTAGTAGTAAATGAATTATAAACTGTACTACCCACTTTTTGTGTTATAATTTCACCTTTTTTATATAGAATCTTCCCATTTCCTCTGTCTACTATGTCCTTAGCTGCTTTTATTTGAAATGTTGCACTATTTAAAGATACTATTTTTCCACTATCTGCATCTTTCTTCACTAATTTTATATAAGTTTCCATTTGTTCGTTATTTACATATAAATGCTTTATCTTCTTAGCGATTTCTACTATTTCGCTTTCATCTTCTGTAATAGAAAATGTAAAGTCTGATGAAACATAGAAATCTTTTGGAGTCTTAGTTTCTTTAACTAGATATTTTCCGTATGGTAATTTATTTTGTGTATAAGCATCTCCATTTTCATCTGTTACAATACTTTCATAGCTTGGTGCTATTTTTTGTGCTTCAACAACTCTTTTTGAATCTACTTTTACACTATTTCCATACTCATCTAATCCGTTCCATATTTCTGCATAACTATATCCTGCATCTAGTGATTTTTCTACATCTGAATATAATTTCATTGTAAATTCTGCACCTTGTAAGCCTGGTACTAATCCTGAATTTTCTTTTATTCCAGATTTATAAATATGGACTTGCATTGATTTTACCTTTTCTTTACTTGTTGTTTGACCTGTAATAACCTTAGTATGTTGGTCTTTATATGTTAGATTAACTTCATATTCCGTTTTATCTATCATATATCCAATCGGAGCTTTTTCTTCTTTCACTAAATATTTTCCTAAAGGTAATCCTGTTACATCTTCCATTTCTCCCTTATTGTTTGTTGTACGAGTAGCAACTAAATCACCTTTGCTATAATATTTTTTTGTTTTTGCAACATTATATATATCTTCATTAGCATATACTTTGTATATAGCATTTTCTAGTTTGGCATCCCCTTGAGCTACTGAACCTGTTTGCGTATCTCTTTTTGAAATAGAAATACTTCCAGTAGGTTCTTCATTTATAATTGTCTTAGATGTAGTTTCATTTGGCTTTACTTCAATTGTATAAGTGTTTGTATCTAAAACATATCCCTCTGGTGCATAAGTTTCTTTAATTGTATATGTTCCTTTTCTTACTTTTTCTATCAGTAGCTTTCCATTACTTACTGTAAAACTCTCATTGTAATTATTAGGACCTTTTACGTTAAATATAGCGCCATTAACTAAATCATTATTTGTATTTGTTTTAGTTAATTCAATATTTCCTAAAAGATTAATTTTTAAATACATTGACATAGTTACAGGATCGTTATAGTGCATAGAATATAATTGATTTTGTACTCCTTCTCTAAATTGAAAAAATACACTTGTATGATTATCTTTGGTTGCTTCCTTTATGCAGCCCCAGTCCTTCATCATTGCATCAGTTAATCTAAATTCTTCTATATTACAATCACTATTTACAGTAATAGTCATTGTATTTTCTCCCTTGTTATGTTGAAATCTAATTCCATTAACTGTTTTATCCAAAGAAGTATAGTCTGCAAATACTCCGTTTGTATCTGTAAGAGTTGTACTTTCACCTGCTTCAACAGTTGTTGTAACATTACTAAAGCTTGGCTCTTTTTTAGCATTAGACATTTGTTGATTAATTCCTGATTTAAAAGCTTCATATTGACTTTGAATACTTGAGTCTATAAATCTTGCACTACTTTGTCCTAACACTTCCCAAATCATTTGCTGAGTAAAAACATAATCTTGTTTTACCCATTTCATATCACCAGCTAAAATCCCCCCATCAACTACATAGTCTGGATATTTATTGTACCATCCAAAATAAGCAACTTTACATGCTTGTTTCATCTTTGGATCTGTAGGTTTTATGTGAGTTGCATTTTCTATTTCTCCTGTCGTTGAGTCAACAAAATGTTCTGCACAAAAAACTGTTAATCTTTCTTTAGTTGTGGTATTTATTAATCTTCTTATAAGAATTCCTACACTACCTTTGCTATCAGTAGTCTTCATTCCTGAATCATATTGTCCTGGAACCCATCGACCACTTCCAGAATCAGATACTGCAAAAACAATAGGTTGTGTAATACTAAATACTGTTAATATCAAAAGTATTACAGCTAATATTTTCTTTAATTTTTTTGATGTTCTTAACATTCAAACTCCTCCTTTAACGAAAAAAAGAACAAGTATCATTTTACTTGTTCCAGTTTTAATTATTATATTTTTTAATTTTTACTATACATATTTATTGTCCATTTATGACAAATCGGACAGTCCCATGTTTCATATCCACTTGGACAATTTTTAATGTATTGCTCGTAACTTATTATACCATTACTCCATTTATCTCCCCATTCTTTTACCTTTTTATCATATGTTGCTATTGCTTCTTTCTCTGAATTAAACCAGTTACTACTTGAATGATTACATTTTGGAGTTTCTTCTGTTTCTTCTGTTTCTTCTTTTTTAGTATCATTATTTATGATACTATTATTATTATTGTTGTTATTTTTTTCTGTTTCTTTTGTAGGGTTAGAATTCGTTATTAGTTTCGAATTACTAACTTCGTTTTTACTACTACTTTGTTTAGGTGTTGTATTATCTTTCTTTTCTGTTTTTTCTTCCATTTTTTCTAGTATTTTAATTTTAATATTCTTTTCTGTTTTATTACCATAAATGTCTTCAATAGCTACAACTGTTTCATATTCTCCACTAGCATTAGAATCTATTTTTGATAAATCTATAGCATAATCTTTTAATTCTGATAAATCTGATGCCACTATATAATTTTTAAAATCAAAAGTAGATAAATCTGTATCAAATGGTATCTCTATATTATCTTTTACAGATAATTCCGGAGCAGTTGTATCTTTAACTTCAATTTTTTGTTTTAAAATCTTCTTTTTATAATATACATTTATCTCATATTCTCCAACTGCTGGATAATCTTTATCTTTTTCATTTTCAATATTGTTTTCTATACTAATTTCTTGTTGATTAATAAATTTATATTTTGATAAATCTACTAATTCTTCAATATTAGGATTATATGCATTTCCATATTCTATAACTACATTATCTTTTATAAGTGAAATCCCATTATTTCTTTTTTCTAAAAATAACATATATGTTATTCCAAAAATTATTACTAAAAATAGTATTATTATAAAACCCATTAAAACTTTTTTCTTCATATTCATCACCTTCGTATAAGAGTATATCATAAATTTTATATTCTTTCATAGTTCAAAAAAAATTTCTTTTAAAAATTCTTCTAACACTATAAAAATCAACTGTTTTTAAGCATTTAATTAACTTTTTCTAATTTTGCTACTATATAATACCTCTGATCCGTTGGCGTTGTATGATTATTTAGGTATGAACATGTTGATAATTTTACTATTTTTTTGATTTCACCTACATTATCTACAGAATATTTACTTGCTTTTTTATAATATTCTACCTGTTCTTCAAAATCTAATAACTTAATATTGTTTTCTTCCTTATTTATGCCTATTGAATAGCAACTAAATACTGTTGCTTTATAATTTTGATTTTTTGTGTATATCTCAAAACTAGAATGCTTATCAAAAAATTCTTTATTCATATATTTGCCTAATTCTGAAAACATAATTTCACTTTTCATATTGTGTCCGTATAATACTGTTTCATAATCTTGAAATGGATTATTATTTAGCGTAAATATCGAACCATTGTTATTATATTTTCCATCAAAGGAATGTTTTAAATATTTTAAGTTATCAGTATCTTTAAGAATAGGATAATTTATATTTGTATTATCTATTTTTATCCATCCTATAATATCTTCATTTATATTTTTTAGCTTTTCCCAGTCTATTTCTATATCTTTTTCTGTTTTTTCTTCTGTGATTACCTTTTCTATTAGTTCTATACTAGAGTCATTACTCTCTTTGTGTTCCAAAAAATTTCTAACTAAAAAATATGAAGATATTACTAAGATTATCATAAATACACTTATAGCAATTTGTGCAATTTTAGTTTTTATCACTTTTTTACACCTCCCTCAATTATTCTATATCTAGCATCACCCCCCCTTAACTTGTGATTTTCTTATTATCTATACTTTGTTTGTATAAACTACATTTTTTTGCTTTGAATTATTAGAAGCATTAGTATTACTATCATCAGCTGGTAATATCATATTCAATCCAAATAGCCAAATTATATCAATAGTTATCCAAATAAAATATTTCATTATTTTTTTTACTATTTTCATTTCGTTCTCCTTTAAAACCTACTAAAAAAAGAATTAGATTTTTCTTCTCTAATCCTTTTTCGTTTTTTTAATTTTATATTAAATGTTTTCATATACAAATCAGCTATGTCTCTAAAATTCTTTGGATGTTCTATAACTTCTTTTATCTGACTTGGATAAAAATTGCCATAAATAATATCATATATTCCTAATTGTAGAGCTAGTTTTGTTTCTTCTTGTTTTTGATTTTTCAATAATAAAATTACTCTCATATTCATTTGTTTAAGTATAAATAAAAATTCGTGTAAATCTCCTTCAACTGCTTGTGGAGATATAATAACTGTTTGTCCTTCAAATGTATTATTTTCAATTAGATAATCACTATAATGTGCTACTATTGAATCTCTTAAATTCATTTGAATTTCTTTATCTATTTCTTCAATTCCTGTATAAATTACTATCATCTAAATAAATTCCTCCTTTTTCACAATTTCTAATGGATCAATTAATTCTCCATTTTTTCTAATAGTAAAATGACAATGACAACCTGTTGTAGCTCCGATTTGTTGGATTTCCTTTGCCATCTTTATATGGATTATTTGTTACACCATACACATTTTTCGGTCCTACTTTTCCGATAATTTCTCCTTTTTTCACTTTTTTTCCTACTGATACTATAAATTCAGGTGAACTATGACAATAAGAAAATTTATATATACCATCTGTACTTTTTATAGTGATAGTATATCCACCAGCACCACCCCAACCTACAGATGTTACTTCACCATCCATAATACATACTAGTTTGCTTCCTTCAGGTGCTGCTATATCTATTCCAGTATGATAAGTAGATGCTCCTGTTGTTGGTGCATCTCGTTTTCCAAAATTGCTTGTTATCTTATATTGTCCGTTTAACAGGCCAATCTGTTTTGTCTGTCATTTCTCCACCACCAAATATTTTCTCTACAAATTCCCAAACACTTTCAAAAAAATTCTTTGCTTCATCTTTTTTATATTCAGTATTATAATAGGCTAATTCTTTTTTCATATCCACTTTATCTTCATTATTAAAACCAATATATAATATATCTGTTATGCTACAAGCTATGGATAAAAGTATTACTATGATAATAATAGGAACTATAAAAGGTTTTATTATCATCAATACAAATCCTATTACTTTTTGTTTCACTTTATTTTTAATCATTGGCATCATCCTGTTCTATACTTATTATCTTATTTGTGCTTTCTTCCATATCTTCTTTTCTTGTATTATTGATATTAGGTCTATTATAAATTCTGTTATTATTTATATTACTTTCGTTAGTCTTGAAATTTCTTCCCTCAGCCATATACATACCTAAATTCATAAATTCTTTTCCTACATTAAATGCTTTTCTAAATCCACTTGTTGATTGAGGTGTTTCTGTATTATTTTCTTTTCCAACCATTGTTGTATTTTGTGTTTGCTTTGTTTCGTTATTTATATTAGTTTGATTTACTGGTCTAGCTTTTTCTGCAAAATTTTGTGAATAGCTTTCATAACTACTACTAGCGATCGGCTCTGCTTTTATACCACCTGAAGCTCTACTTACTACTTTACTAATAAAGTCATTTCCACCATTGGTATTTGTATTTTCTCCTTTAAATTGATAAGCAATCGTTTTTACTGTTTGTCCCATTGCTGCCCCCATTCCTATTCCTTTGTTTGCTAATGCTTCATTGTCGACACCTGCTATTCTACTTACTAAATTTTGCATTGTATTTTGTAGTGCATCTGCCAATGGTAATATCATCATAGCCCATAATAAACTAACCGCCCATCCTGCACTTTTTGGTAAAAATGTTAGATATATTAAAAACAAAAATGTATAAACAAATTGCATAAAAGCATTTATTACAATTTGACCAAACCATATACTTGATGCTATCGTTCTTTTATTTATAATCCAAAATACTGCAACTATTGGTGTAAATATAGTAAATACAATTAGTGTGAACTGTCTTATTATAAATTTGATATTAACTTTTACAAATAAATAAGCAAACATTGCAATTACTATCGCTGTTGCTATTGCATTTCCTGTGTTAATACTTGTTAGTAACGAATTGCCGAGAAGGTCATCTAAACTACCATGACTATTTGCAACCAATAATTTCACTAGCGAATTATTTAACATCAGAATAAACTTAACAAAAATTGGTGCAATTCCAATAGCAGCTGCTCCAAAAAACAATCTCATTAAATTATCTTTTACTTCATTTCTTTTGTCAGGACTAATTCCTGCAACAATCATCTTCCAAGCTAATATTACTATTGCAATTAAAATAGGTCCTCCAATTATTCCTGCAATTCTCCAATACCAAGTCATTATCAAATTCCAATTTTCTTGTGTAAATGGCGATATATCTGTTTGATTATTTCCAAAGATTAGTTCATCATAATTTTTAAAACCGACACCAAAACTTTCATTTGTTGTTAAATCAAAAACTGTTTCTGCTATGCCTCCGAATCATTTTTGCTATAATCTTTTCAAATAGTCCGCCTTCATCTTTATCTATCGTTTCTTCTATTTCTGACTTTTTGTCCTCTTCATCATCTGTAAAAAAATTAGCTTGAACATTATTTGTAAAGCTAAAAAAAATAAGTATCACTAAAAAAATACTTATCAAAACTTTTTTCATTTTCAATTACTTCACCACCTTGCCTATGTTGTAATAAATTCACTCTCAAATTTTGTCATATCTATTTTTATTGCTCTGACATCTCCTCCTCTAATTAAAATACATTCTCCTGGTCTTGCTTTTGTTAATATTTCTTTTACTCCTGATGGTAATTTAAAAAACTTCATTATTTCATCAATACTTCCTATAGACTGCTTTAATAAAATTATTGTATCACAACAATTTATTATAGCTTCAGCTTGATTACTTTGTCTCATTTCGGATAAATTTTGAGTGGCTAAAATCATTGCTACTTTTTTCTTTCTTGCACGCCTCGCCAAGTTTTCTAAGAAATCTGAAGTTTCCTTATTCTTAAATAAATTCCATGCTTCATCTACTACTACATATCTTTTGTTTCTTTCTTTTGTGGCCATATATTTATTTGTTATCCAAGTAGTTAATACTAGACACACATAATATCTCATAATTTCATCCTTAATCTCCGAAATATCAAAACATATTATCTGGTCGTTTATTTTTAATGTACTCTGGCAATCAAATATTCCTAATGTATTTCCATTTAAAAAATTAGAAATAGTACTTGTTAATCCTTTGTTTTTTATCTTTTCTTTCATAACTCTATGAAAATCTGTTAGTGTAGGCATTTTCTTTTTTATATTTCCAAATGTTATTACTCCTTCGTGTTTTCCACCTTCTTTTTCATAAATTGAATCTCTGTCTTTCGTTATTTCTTTTTCTCTATAAACTTCCCTTACAGCTTGCTCAATATCTGCTATTTCATTAGGTTTTAAAGTTCTGTTCTCATACTTGTTTATGATTCCATTCATAATAGATCTAATTTCTGTTATTTTGCTATCAATATCTATAAATCCTTCATCCTCATCTATATCAATGTCAAACAAATTTATTCCTACTGGTATACTTTGTCTAACTTTTATAATTCTTCCACCTAATTTTTCAGTTTGTGCTACATATTCTCCCTCAACATCTAATATAGACGCTCTCCTATTTATTAGTGCAGTTCTTCCAACTATTGTTTTTACTGTTACAGACTTTCCACTTCCTGGTACTCCAAATATTGCAATATTTGCATTTGCTAATCCTTGTGTAAAAGTTTCTAAATTCATTGGAAGTCCTGTAAATAAGTCTCTTCCTAAATAAATGCCTTCTTTTACACTTGATTTTGTTCTTGCTATTGGGAACATCGCTGCTAACCCTGCTGTTGTCATATTTCTATTATTATCACTTATAATATTGTTATTTAATGGTAATGTTTCTTTTAATGCATCTAATTGTTTAAAATATAGTGGTCGTATTTCACACGATTTATTTGCAAATTCATCTCTTAATAACTTGCTTTTTTCATTCAATTCTTTAAGACTTGTAGCATTTACTCTTAATGTTATTTTTATAAAGAATAGCTTATCATTATTTATTTGTATATTTCTTCTCATTTCTTCAAATGATTGTATATTTTCTTCTAGTTTATGCAATTCTTCAATATTTCCTTGCTTTTCAAACAGAAAATAGTCTGACTGCAATTTTGTAACTTTATGAGTCAAATATTTTATTACATTTCTTTCATCTGCAATTTGCACTTGTGTAGAAATATCAACATCTCCTATTGTGTTTAAAATATCATCTAACCATCCAATTCCAATATAACTTGGATAAAACATCAATACAAAAATTCTAGCATATTTGTCATCTCCCATATAAATATAATCTTGTTTTTCTTGTATAACTTCAGGAGCAAGTAATGATATTAATTGTGGTTGATTATCAAAGAAATTTTCATCTTTTATTTTTCTTCTTTTTTTGTGTAATTCTATTTTCTTCTCTTTGATTCGTTTTCTTTTCTTATATGGTCTAATCTTTCTTTCTCGTTTTATCTGTAACATATAGTTCGAAACCTCCTTTCTGCTCAATATCTGCTACCTTATTTTTGTTTCCCTTGTGCAACTGTTCATATATTAGTTCTACAATTTCTCTATCATTTAATAATCTTGTACTAACTTTTATATTAAGCAAATGATATCTTAATAATTGATAGAATTCTTTTAATTCTGATTCAGCTACTTTTCTATTATTAAAAGATGATATTACCATATAATTTTTTCTTTCAAATAAATTTTGATCTTCTTGTAACTTTTCTAAATGTACTATTATTTGATTAGCATATTCTTTTACATTATCATTAGCATTTATTGTGTTTATTTTTATTTCTTCTAACATATCTCCTATTTCAATTTGTTTTTTTACTTCTAAAAATTGAATCGGAAATTTAAGCATTTGTGCTATACTTATTAGTTCTCTATCAACATTTGCTTTTTCTCCATCATGCAATAAACTGTATTCTATACTTTCTAATTCTATTATTATAGAATGTTGGTTTTTATTTATTGTAATTACTTGATTATTAAATCCATCTATTCCCCATAAATTGCTAAGCGTCTTTTTGCCTTTTTTTATATTTGACTTGTCTATGGGTTTTACTTCTTGTAAGTTGTTTTTCTTTCTTGTGTATATTAGAGTTCCTATCATAAAGATAATTCCAACTAATATAAAAATAAATGCAATTATCATTTTCTTCCTACCTTTCAAATATAAAAATTTTCTTTCTAAAAATGTATTTTAGAACATTGAAAAAGTATTTATCTGCATATATATTACCTATTTTCAAAAAAGCAAAAGTCATAAGTATTGCTACTACACTTAAAAATATTATTGTTTTTACTATTGTTGAAATATGAAAAAATAATATTCCTAATGATATTACACTTGCAATTACATATAACATTTGTCTTAATGATAGATAACCACCGAAATACTTTTTCTTCATGTGTAAAATCAAATGGTACTTTGTATAATCCCATAATTTATCTACCCCCTAACCATTTGAACTTCCACCTGTAATTAAAGCACCTCCACCATTGGTCGCAATGCTTAGAATAATTCCAGAAACTATAAGGGATAACCCTAAAAGCATTGTTCCAGCACATACCCAAGCTAAAGCTCCTATTGATTCACTTCTTTTATTAGCATTATTTGAATTTACTATCATTTTTAAGGCAATAATAACGATACTCACAAATACTAAAATTCCTCCGTATTGGCATTGCTAATTTAATAACAGCATTTTTTATATTTTCTGTAGCTTGATCTACTTCAGCAGTGCTAATACTTCCTTGAGCTGCGAATACTTTTGTTGGCAATAACATTAATGTTGTAGGTATTACCCATAACTTATTTTTAATTTTGTAATATTTTTTTCTTAAATTCTCTTTGTTGATTTTTCTCATCTCATAACCCTCCTTGATTTGTTGCGAATATTTAGGCTATGGTATGCATCACTTTCTTTAGTTCTTTTAAAATACATTAAGTAATAGCGGTATTCCTAATGTGATTATAATTAATACTAAAGTTATTATAAAATTCTTTATCCCAAATTTTATTGCTTTTTCAGATTTCTTTTTGGCTCCGAAATAACCATATTAATAGACTTACAATTATCCAAATTGTGAATAACACTATAGATATCGTAAATCCTATTCTCATTATGTTTTGAAACATAATATCTAAATTTCCTGTCAAATTATTAACATCATAAGTAGGTATCATTTTTCCTCCTTGCTTTCAGCAAAAAATAAATCGTTGTCAAAATCTTTGATTTTGTTCCAACGATTATATGCTGTGTTATAAAAGCTATCTAGCTTTTTCTAATTCTTTGATTAAACTTATATAATAATACTCAAAAAAATTATTTATTTCTTTGCTTGTATCTTGATATTCTTCTTGTTTATTTTTACAATTATCATAAACATATATTAATTTTTCTCTTGTAGCCCTATTTAATAATATACTTCTGTTACTAATGCTTAAATCTTTCAAAGCATATATAATTATTTTCAGTTTTTCAATATTATCTTCTGTAAATATTTTTAGTAATTCTTCTGTATAATTTAATTCTAGTTTTTCTAATATTTCCATAAATTTTACTTCTTGAACCGATGTCATATTTTCTGGATTTTCACTTTCTTTTTTTATAATATAATTAAAAAGTCTATCTATCTTTATATTTATATTATTATCTTGTCGTTTTTGAGACATACCCTCTGACATTTTTATAGTATAGGGGTATGTCATTTTTGTTACATAGGGTATGTCATTAATATAAATTCTTCTTTGTATAATTTCATTCTTGTTATTTCTTATTAAATCCACATATACAAAATTCAATTTATTAAGATGCGATATCCAATTAGATATTGTATGAGCTTTAGAATTGAACAAATCTGCTAAATAGTTATTTGATGCATAACAATATCCTTCTTTATTTGCCAATGCTGTTATAACAGCATAAAGTAATTTTTCATTTGACTTTAGTTCTTCATTAAATAAAACTGTCGAGGGTATTACAGCATAATACCCTATTTTGCTTTCTTCATTCACATATAATATATCACCTCCAAAAAAAATAAGCCAAAATGGCTTATTTAAATGTGTAAAAATCTATTTTTTAATAATTTATACATTTGACTTTAATTTATAATAGAGTTAGCTCACTTTACTTTCTTTTTGTTCCACTCTTGATAATAAATTTCTAACAGTTCCATAATCTTATTATCAATTTGTTTGTTTGAATAAGCTTTAGGAAAGTAATGTCTAATTTTATCATAAGAAGTTCTAAACTGCTCCTTTTGATTAGGTTTCTCTTCTCTCATTATTTCTTCAATTTTATTGTCTGTTAATGTTCCTTTTTCCTCAAGATTTCTTAATAGTTGAGCTTGACTTAAAGTAGGGGTTGATTCATTATACTTAAAAATATCATACAGTAAGTTTTGATTATCTTCATTTATATAAGACATTTCAACTGCTGGCCTTAAAGCTATTCTTTTCGCATCAACTAACTCTAATAAATCAGGTATCAAATAAGTAAGTCTAATATATCGTTGTATTGTTCTAGCACTTTCTCCAACTTCTTCTCCTAATATTTCAGTTGATATTTTATTATCTGACTTCTCGTCCATTGGTCGAGAAGTATTTTCTAATTGTTTCCCTTGATGTTTCATAGCTTCCAATTTCATTTTATAGGCAAATGCCTTTTCAGAAGGAAGTAATTCTTCTCTTTGAATATTAGAATCTACCATCAAAATAGTTGCTTCATCATCAGTCAAATTCTTAACAATACAAGGAATTGTTTTTAATCCTGCTTTTATAGCTGCATGTTTTCTTCTGTGTCCTGAAATCATTTCATAGTCTCCATTAACTCTTTGCCTAACTATTGTTGGAAGATATACTCCTCTTTCTTGAATACTCTCTATAAGTTTATTCATATCTTCATCATCATTTACCTTAAAAGGATGATTAGGAAAATCGTGTATAGAGTCTATTGAAATTTTAATTACTTGCTCATTATCAGCATTATCTCTTTCTGCTTGTGTTGTAAATAAACTATCTAGTGAGGTAAGGTGCATTTTAGGATTTTGTTCTTTCATCGTTCAATACCTCCTCTACTAAATTTTCATATGCTTTTGCTACAGTTCCCTTTTTATCATATTCAAATATACTTTTTCCTCTAATAGATGCTTCAGCTGTTTTTATTGCTAATGGTATTTCAGTATCATATATTTTCACATATTTACCATAGTTTTTATCCAATTCTTGCCTAACATTTTTTGAGAGATTTGCTCTTCTATCTACTAAAGTCAATAATATTCCTTTAACTCTTAAATTTGGATTTATTGTTCTTCTTACTTTTGAAACAGTTTCAAATAAATATGTCATTCCCCTCATTGCAAGGTATTGGCTTTGAACTGGAATAATTATTTCATTGCTACAAGCTAAGCAATTTATAGGAATTAATCCTAAAGATGGCATACAATCAATTAAAATATAGTCATATTCATTTTTTACTGTATTCAAACAATTTTTTAATATAAATTCTCTGCTCATAGCATTTCCTAAAGAAAGTTCTATTGCAGAAAGACTTATATCTGAAGGAATAAGGTCAATTTTTTCTTCATGATGTAAAATAGCATCATGAATTTTGATTTCTTTGTCCATTATTTCAGCATACATTAAATCTGCAAGAGTTACTGGCATATCTTCTTGCTCATAATACCCTAATGAAGTAGTTAAATTTCCTTGTGGATCTGCATCAACTAATAAAACCTTTTTGTTTTCTTTTGCAAGAGCCACTCCAATAGAAAGTGTTGTTGTTGTTTTACCAACACCACCTTTTTGATTTGCAATCGCAATAATTTTTGCACTTTTCATAAATTCCTCCTTTTTGGAAATATGAAAAACTATTGAGATTATTATAATTCAATTTTTATGTTAGATATTATTTCAATAACTATATTTTATATAATAAATTTTAAATTGGAAAAATCTTTAAAGATATAAGAAAAAAGTTTATTAGATTAAAGAATTAATATTTGAAAGATTATTACTAAAGGGGCTATTATTATCAAAGTTTTGTGCAAAAGGTGTAGGGGTAAAATATATAGGCATACATTCTAATGCCTTACAACCACTTTACTTACACTCTTTTATAGCTTAATTATTAGCTATCGTTTGACTAATGTTATTACTTTATATATTTAATATTGTAATAATGTTAGTCTAGTTCCAGATCTTTAATCTTATTTCAATTTAAAATCAAATCTTAGCCAATCTTATAAATTATCTTTACAATTTTATATTCAAATTATTTTTCCACTTAAATTTTATTTTAATTAATTTCAATAATATATTTTATATTAAATTTCTTATTTTTTATAAAAATATCTAAAATGCTCAAATCACTATATTTGACGTATTTTTGCAACAGCAAACTATATGTCTCAAAAATAAAAACGCCTTAAAATCGATTTTCGTGCGTCGCTTTTTTGACCATTTTTTGCATATTTTATAGTATGCTGATATTTCTTGAATTTTTGCATTTTTTATTAGTCAGATCTATATTGTCTATAGTTTCACTATATTATCAAACATATAACTTGATTACTTATTATTAAAATGTCTTAAAAACGATTTTCATGCGCCCATATTTATAATTTATTTTAAACTACAAATAATAATTCTAATAGAAACTTTAAATGATATATAAATTTAATTTTTAATAAACTATTAATTGCGTAATAATATTGAATCGATTTATAAATATCAAAAAGAAAAGTTTTGCATTTGTAAAAATTAAATCTAAAGAAATGTTCGGTTTTAGATTTTATATAATTTTATATAATTTTATATAAAACTTTGCACAAAATCAAAATTGAATAATTTATATAAATTTATAAATTTTTAAATAAAATTTTAATTACAAAATTCTAAAATTATTTTAAATTCTAAATTTACTTTCTACTATTTTTTATTTCATTAAATTTGTTTTATCATAATTTTAAAATTATTAATAATCTTTTTTAATTATTTTTTAAACTTTATCTAATTAATTTTATATTATGTATTATAGTTAGTTTTAATTTTATGCTCCCCTACTCCCTCTTGACTTTTTATAGATAAATTTTAAATAATGCTTAATTTTCTTTCAGTAGGTTTATTAGTATCATTTATAAACATTTTACCTAATAAATTTTGAAAGAGGGTGTTTTAACATTTCAGCCATAACATCTTTATCAAATAAGTGAGTATATATTTCTGTTGTGCCTACTTGAACATGTCCCAGTATTTCTTGTATTATCTTTATATCAACACCAATCCTATATAATATGGTAGCACATGTATGACGCAGAGTATGAACTCCATACTTTTGGCTATTTAAACCAGCTTTGTCATACGATTTTTTTACCATGAGTTCAATTCCTCTGGATTTTATTCGTTCTCCTCTTTGATTTATAAATAAAGCGTCTTTATCTTTTTTACTTTTAGGAATTATTTTCTCTCGAACCTCTAAGTATTTTTCTAATGCTTTTTTTGCTGCAGCATTTAAGTATCCTGTTCTTTCTTTATCTCCTTTACCATAGATAATGAATTTATTTTCATCCAATTTAAAATCACTTATATTCAAATTAGAGACTTCAGATACCCTTAAGCCACAATTAAGTAGAATATTTAATATAGCATTATTTCTTATACCTGCTTCGTTTTCACTATTTAGATATACAGATATTAATTTTTTAGATTCCTCAAGTGATAAATAGTTAGGAAGTTTCTGATTTGACTTTTTCTCTCTTTTTATTGGTTTTATCGGTTCTTTGAATAATGTTTTCTTAATTCTAGAAAGAAAATCAAAGAAACATCTAATATGTTCTGTTTTGGTTATTCTTGAATTGGTTTTATAATTATTTTCTGCCAAAAAGAACATAAATGAGTAAATATCACTTGTTTGGAGTGTTCGTAAATCATTTAACGTTACTTCTTCAGCAGAACTATATTTGTTGTGAAGTATATGAATATTAGCAAAATCTAAAAATTGCATTATTGTAATCATAGACTTTTTTACATATAGTTCTGATAAATTTCTAATAGCAATTAAGTAATTTTTAAAATCATCAAGATATACTGGTATATTTTTATTTTCCATTGTTCAAATTCTCCTTTTCTCTTTTTATTAAATCAGAAACTCCAAAGTTTTCCATAATAAATTTTAATTTTTTAGGATCTATATGTGTATATATTTCTGTTGCAGATAATGAAGTATGTCCTAAAATTTTTTTCAATACAAAAATATCTGTATCATTAATGTTATACATTAAACTTACACTTTAATTGCAAAAAATAATAGCCTAAAACAGGCTATTATTGAATAAAAGCAAAAATATTATTTTTTATTGTTAAAAAACATATTAAACAATATAAAATCATCTAGATCATCATTGTCTTTTGAGGAATTATTATCTGTTTTTGAATAATCTTGTGTGTTATTTGAATTCCCAGATGTATTCCATAATACGATAACTCCTATAATTGTTACAATTGGAAATATAAACATATATGGCATTCCATTGAATCCTGCAAATATACAAAATATCAAAAATAATATATATAAAATAACTCCCATAATTACATCCCCTTATTTATTATTCTATTCCAAGTGCTTTATATACTGCATCTTCTGGTGTATTGTAAAATGCAATATTAAATTTTGAAAATAGTTCACTTGGTACTTGTGAAATATCACTTGCTGAGGACATTGGTAATAATATCTTTTTTGCTCCAGAGTCAAAACATACTTGTAAAGTATTTGCTAATTCATCTACTTTACTTATAGTTCCACCAATGCTCATACTACCTAATATAACAAGGCTTCCTTGCATTGGTTTCTTTAGGCTACTGCTACACATTGCAACATAAGAAGCAAGTGAAATATCTTTTGATGGACCTGTACCTTGTAGATCTTGTATGTGTAGTAAGTAATCTATTGTTTCTGTATTTATGTTTGAACTTATGCTTTTTTTATTTGCTTTAAAATAATTGAATGATGTACTTAATGCTTCTCTTGTTTCTCTATCTGAGCAAACACCTGTTGTTTCAAATTTTCCGTGTCCTACTGGAGATTCAACTTCTATTTTATAAGTTCCTATTCTTCCAGAGTTTCCTAGTCCTACATAATAAGTTTGTCCTGCTTTTAGCATACCTTCAGGTATTAGTTTTCCTCCACCGATTTCTGGTACTGATACAAATTTTTCTTCCATTGTTTCATTGTCTATGTATGAAAAATGTACATCATAAAATTCCATTCCACCAATTTTCTTTAATTGTTCTTTTACTCTTCTTCTACCAACTAAAGCATATTCTAATATTTCTTCAAGTTCTTCTTTTGTAAATTCCCCATCTGGATATAATACTTTTACAAGCCCAGAGACAGTCTTTCTAACAGCGATAACATCTCTTTGATTTAGATTATTTCCTAATCTAAAATATTTATCGATTGAATCTGAGAATGTACGTTTTCTCATTTCTCTAAAGAATTCTGATATATAGTCTGTTATAAATCCGTATTCATCTGTTATTAGTTCTGGTCTCATTTTTGGGATTTCCCAACCAGGTAAATAATAGTGCATTCTATCAAAAAATGCTGAATCATTTGCCATTTCTGGAGGGAATGGTTCAAATAAATGTGATGTTTTTAGTAACACTTCTACACTTTGATTTATATTTCCTACAAATACCATTGAAGCATTTGCATTCTTTTCTTCTTTTCCTCTTGCAAAAGATCCAGAAGCCATATAGTCTTTCATTATTTGAATACCATCTTTATCTTTGAAATGTATTCCTGCAACTTCATCAAAAGCTACGCAATCCCACATTCCAACAAGTCCAATTTTCTTTGCACCCATATTGTAAAATAAGTTTGCAACAGTTGTTTGTCCACCTGATACTAATATACTATTTGGAGATATTTCTTTATATATATGTGATTTTCCTGTTCCTCTTGGACCTAATTCACACATATTGTAATTGTTTTCTACTAATGGTACTATTCTTTCTAAGAAGTGCCATTTTTGATTTTGTTTTAGTTGAGAGGGTTCTATTCCCATTGATCTAATTAAAATATCCATCCATTCATCTTTTGTAAAATGTTTTCTTCCTTCAAATAGTCCTTCTATATCCATATTAGGTAATTGGATTGGATTTAATGACTCAATTACAAAAGGCATTCTTTTATTTTCTTCAAAGTCATATTTAATTTTTATTATACTCCAAATACCCCCAACTAATAATTTGTCAAATTTCTTTACAAAACTTTCATCTATTGCAACGTCTTTTATTCCTAAATTTGATAATTCTGCAACATATAAATCTATTTTTTCATTAAGCTTTACAGATACTTTATCAATTATTGTATAAATTCCTCTTTCTTTTATTTTTGATTTAACTTTCTCGGCTTCATCAGGTCTTACAAAGTTATCTGCTAGTATATTTTTTACTTGCTCTACCCCATCTTCTATTGCTTTTTCATCATCTGTAGCACAATACATACCAAGGAGGTATTCAAGTACATAAACTGGTACATTTGCACCCTCTTTTATTTTTTTAGTTAAGTCTTTTCTTACTACTTTTCCTGGAAAGTATCTATTTAACTTCTCACTAAGTTCTTCCACTTTTTAACCTCCTAAAAATCAAAGTTATTTACAATTGCTATATCAATATAGAATTTCACTCTAGGAAGTTTTATTCCTGTTTCTTCGTCTGTTATTACTAAATAATAAGGTTTAGTTCTATCATATTCTATATTTTTAAATACAAATTTTTCTCTGAAAAATCTATCTTTTACTTCTGTATTTTCATAGTTAGCAATTATAGTACATTCATCAGACACTCTGTTTCCGTTTTCATCTTCAAAGTGTAATAAGTATCTGCATGGCTTATTATTTTCGTCTACATTTGAATCTTGTAAGAATTCAAGATATGTTATTGCATTTGTTATTTTTGCAGTTAGACCACTATATGTTATTCCAACCTTTTTAGATTCTTCACTTGTTCTTGTTGATTTAAAATCTATTACTGGAATAATAACTTCATGTGGTAATATTCCACCATGAACATAGTTTACTCCACTTCCCTGTCTAGCATATATCATATTTCCTTTTGGTACATTGACATATCCACTATTTTGACCAAATAAATAATCTAATTTTATTGATAATACACCTTCTTCATTGTATGTGTCAAGTAAATGTAGGCAATTTTTTTATTTTTTTCTAATCCTTCAATAT
>OLSB01000203.1_pt1 | contig 71833 bp, 68 predicted proteins | sample 1672071 | NCBI WGS metagenome assembly OLSB01 (sample SAMEA3136642, study PRJEB25190) | human gut metagenome | biome: human gut; feature: human-associated habitat; material: faeces | place: Austria | collected 2013
ATACCAATTTTAACATTAAATAGGGAAAATAAAGAAACTGTCCTTAGGTATCATCCTCAGAAGGTAATACTAGAACTACTGCATTATTTATAGAAAAGTATTTAGTATTATTAGGATATAATGTAGATAATACTTTATTTAAAGATAAATCAGTATATTTTAGAAATGCATTAGTAAGAAGTAATTATTTTAATAATTATTTAAATATAAAAGAAGACAATAGTTTCTTAATTAAATTTTATGAAAACTTATTATTAGGTAAGAATAATAATTTACATTCAAAAGATTTAATTTTGGAAGAATTATTTAATAAAGAGAATTAAAAGAAGAGGCGCTAGTACAGGCTTATTAATTTAATAGGTTTTTGTAGTGGCGTTTTTTAGTAGGAGGAAGTAAATATTATGGAATGGGATTTGTTTGAAGATAAAATGAATAATCAAGAATACGAAGAACTAGAGAAAATTTTGAATAAAAATAATAATGAGCTGATTGTGAAATATCAATTAGGTATTGTATATTCGTGTCAGTATGAAAAAAAACAAAAAGCTATAGATATTTTTAAAGAATTAATTGAAATGAATTTTCATAAACAATATATTTATATATTCTTAGCTGAACATACATTCGATTATAAAGAAAGGGTTAATATAATTAAATGTGGTGTTTCATTGTTTCCAAAAAACGAAATATTAAATAGATTTTTATTAGAAATAACAACAAATAGTTCAGAAGGAGAGATGATATATTTAAATCTATCAGACAAAGATTGCTTGGTTGACTATGATAATTTAAAAATGGCAGAATTGTATTATCAAGATAAGAAGTATGAACGAGCAATTGGATATTTAGATAAAATAGATTTACAAGAACAAAATGATTATGCAAACAATTATATTGTTTTATTAAAAAATATTTGTAATTATTATTTGAAAAACAATATTAATTTAAAAGAAATAAGAAAATATACCATAGGCAACCTTAAAAAAGAATTTGGATATTTGGGATTTTACTTAGAAATAGCACATTACATAAATAAAAAAGATTATAAAAAAACAAATGAATTAATAATAAATTTACCATATAATGTTTTTTCTGATACATTTTTTGAAGTTTTTGTTAAAAATGGAAGATACCCTTGTTATTTTGAGTTTGAAAATTTATTAAATGATATAAATTCGATTATATTAGAATTAGATGAAGTAGAAAAAAAATCTAAAAATAAAATAGAAACTTTAAAAATAGTTTATAAATTGCAATATGATTATGAAGAAATAAAACTAAGCAAAAAAGAAATAAAAGAATATATAAAAATAATAAAAGCTGAATTTTTCGAAAATAAAGAAGAATGTTTAGTAGAAATATATTTTGATTTGCTTATGAAGAATAAAAATGAGGAAGAGGCTATAAATTTTATGTTTGAAAACTATTTATATAGTTTTAGATATGATAAGGTAATTGATTTTGAAAAATATGAATTTTCTTTGTCATCAATAAAATTAATCTATTCAAAAATGCTTTCAAGAAGTCTAAGAACAGAAATAAATAAAAAAGAAGAGGAACTCATAGTAGTATTAATAAAGTTGCTTTATATGAATAAAGAGTATATTAAGGTTTGTGATGTTTCAGAAAAATATGAATCTAAAATAGATTTCCAAAAAAAAGATGTTTTATTTGAAATAGCATATAGTTATGCCGAAATTGAGAATGATGTAAAAGCAGAAAAATTATATTTAAAAATTTTAAAAAAAGATAAAAACAATTCATCGGTATTAAATAATCTTGGAATAATATATGAGAAACATGGAAAAATAGATAAGGCTTTAGAACATTTACAAAAAGCGGAATCTATAAATCATAATGAAATACATATAAGGAATATAAAAAGATGTAATATAACGCTTGAAGAGAAAAAGAAAAATCAAGAAGAAATGATTGAAGGGAAAGAGAATATAAAAAAAGAAAATATATTTATTATTAATAAATTTCTATCATTTTGTGAACATCAAAATGATAGTGGAGATATTATATGCTCATATAGTGAATTACCAATATTTTTAAATATAAATGCTGAAAAGGCAAATGAAGTATTAAACACTTTTTTACGGAAAAAATATTTATTTAAACAAATAAATCATTCTTATGACACAAATAAAAGTGTATATAAAATTAATAATGATGTTGAATCAGAAATTATAAATATTAAAAACAACAATAAATTAATGAATGATGTTGCTAATAAACTAAATAATATATCACTAGAAAAAATGGAAAATATGAATTTAAATGACAAATTTAGTAAAATTTCAAGTATAACTAATACTGAAATATGTTCAATTTTAAAACGAGATTATTATGAATTGTTTATGGCTTATACTATAGATAATCAGAAAAGTGTTACAATATTAGCGGGTGGCATAATAGAAACAATTTTAATATATATAATTAAGAAAAATGACTCAACTATCGGAAATAAAATATATGATTTGGATTTGACACAATTATTAAATAAATGTCAAAATAATAATTATATATCAAGTGTTCCTTTAAATTTTATAAATGGTTTAAAAAAATATCGTAATTTTGTCCATCCTGGAGTTGAAATTAGGGAAAATAAGAAAGGTATAAAGATAGCCGATGAATCAATTGATTTATTATGGGATTTTGTAAATTGGTTAATTGATTATGCTCTATAAAAAAAGAAACCTAGTCCCATTGAACTGAACCCCAAAAGTTGGACAGTTTATAAATAGTTTCTAATTAGAGGATTGCAACCTGTAATTTACAGGTGACAGTCCTTTTAATTTTACTTTAATTCTATCATAATTGTAATAATAAATATAGTCATCAATTGCTTTTATCAAATCATCTAATGTTTCATAATTATCTTCTTGGTCATAAAACATTTCTGTTTTAAGTATACCAAAAAAGTTTTCCATCATTCCATTATCCATACTATTTCCTTTTCTAGACATACTTTGTTTTATACCATTATTTTTTAATCTTTGTTGATAAGAGTCATGTTGATATTGCCATCCTTGATCTGAATGAAATATTAATCCTTCAAGATTATTATTTTTATCAAATTCTTTATTAAGCATATCATTTGAGTATCATTAACTACTGATATGAACTTATAGAACTCCTAAGGTTTATATACTTCCATTTCCTTTTTAACTGCTCCAGGTGTTTTAAAAGGTTCTAATTTGTTATAGAACTTTCTTAAATTGAAATCCCATTGTTTCTCAGCAAAATTACATATTGTTTTAATTGACTTTTGAATATCCGTTTTATATTTATCGGATAAATTAGTTTTATTCAATTGGTTTCTCCAACGTTGATATAAATCACTATCTAAATCGACTAGCTCTACATCCCAAAATAATTTCATAAACGAAATTCTATCTCTATAAGTTTTAAGAGTAGTTGTTCTTATTTTATCTTTCTTATAATCATATACTTTTTGATATGCTTGATAGAAAGTAATATGAGGATTTATTTCGATATCTTTATATTTATTAATATAATCTTTTTCAGCGTGTACGGCTTCTTCATAAGTTATATAAGCCTTAGATTAATGTTGATGTCTTTTACCATCTAGACCATATTCATTTATATAAAATGCATATGCTCTTCCATCTTTAGTTACCTTATTATCAGGTAGTTTTCTTACAGACATTTAATATTATTACCTCCTTATCTTAATGCTCGTAAAATCAATGTTATATCTATTTTATCATAATTATCTTATAATTCGTAATCATCTGATTTATTCTTTGTTGATTCTTAACTCGAGTAGGGTATCCTTAATATCATCCATAGAGTCGGTACAGTGCTCTTTAATTTTTATACTATGAGTAATATTATTTGTTAATACCATTGTTAGAAAACCTTTAGCTCTTAACGATAAATTAGGATCTAATAAGAATTCATCAAATGCTCTGTGTACTTTTGATTTTGCCATCTTTTCACCTCCTTCTAAGTGTTCGGTATACCGTTCACTACAGCCGATATAGTACAAATAAATTTAATTGTCAAGTATTCCGAACAAAAATGTTTTGTAAAACTGACAAAATGTGATATAATGAATATGGAAGAGAATAAGAAGACTTTTAAGGGAGTGAAAATATGAACAATAGTGAAGCATTAACTACATTAATTGTTGGAGGAAGAACTGCAAAAGAGTATTCTCAAAGAGAACTTGCAAGAAGAGTTGGAATAAGTAATTCTTCTTTAAATGATATAGAAAACGGTAGAGTAGCTAAACCAGATCCTGAAATTTTAAAAAGAATTTCAGAAGAATTAGATCTACCTTTGCAACAATTATTAAAAGCTGCTGGATACAATGAGGTTATGAGTTGGTTTTCTCATGATGAATTTAAAAATAAATCTACTAAAGATTTAAAAAATACAATTGAAGAATGTAGATTATTTAAATATGACATTTTAGATTGGGATGCTAATAAAAGAAAAAAAGCATTAAAAATAATGCAAAATTTAAATGAAATAAAATTAGGTTTAAGATTAATTAAGGAAGATGCTGAGACGGATTATACAATCGACAAAGCATTAGAAGATATTGATAAAGAAATGCAAGAGTTAAAAGATATAGCAACTAAATATGATTATAGTAAGTTGCCTAAAGATATATAGGAGGAAGAAATGAAAAAGATAAGTGATATTCAAAAAAAGACAATTGAGTTTATTATTAATTCAGCAAATATTAAGGCTGTTGAAAAATTTAATATAGATAAGAAAGAAATAAAATATTCATCAAAAATTAAGTCGTCAAGGGATATAACATCGATTAATGGTGATGAGGAGATTGCTAGAGCATTTTTAGTTACAGAGTTGGTTAATGTTTATGGATATAAACCAGAAAATTTGGAATTAGAGACAATTTATACTGCTGGAAGACCACATACAAATACAAGCCGTATCGATTTAGTAGTTAGAGATGATAAAAAAGATGCATTTTTATTTGTAGAAATAAAGTCGCCTGATGCTTATGAACAAGATGATCTTGATCAAGATATAGAGGAACAATTATATAAAGTTGCTGGAATGGAACAAGTAGAAGGACATAACGTAAAATATTTAGTATTGTATTCTATAGACATCGATAATATTAATAATATTCAAGATGATTGTATAGTTATTGATAAAGAAAAGTTTTCTTCCTTTAACGAATGGAAAGAAGAAAGAATATATGGTGATGAAATACCAGACCATTATGGTAAAACAAGAAAAAAGCCTTATATTAAAGGAAGCGATAAAGATTTAGAAACAGAATTTACAAATGAAATGCTTAACAGGTTACAAACAGATTTACATAATGTTCTTTGGGGTGGTGGAAGTACAGATGATAATGAAATATTTTCCTCTTTGACTAATATAATTTTAGCAAAAATTCAAGATGAAGACGAAACTAACAATGATGAACAATATAAATTTCAAGCACTTTCGTATGAAAATGATATAGACGAAACTTATGAATCTAATGATGAATTATTCAACAGAATAAATGAATTATATAGGAGAGCTTTAAAGAACAGATTAAATATTGATGATAATAGTGTTATAAGCAAATCATATGTAGTTGACCAAAATAAATTTTCTTTAAATAAATTGAAATATACTGTTCAAAAACTTGAAAAATATTCGTTTGTTGCAGGTAAAAACAGTATTTCTGGAAAGGATATTCTTGGTGACTTTTTCGAAGGAATAATCAGAAATGGATTTAAACAATCTAAAGGTCAATTCTTTACTCCAATGAATATTGTTGAATTTATGTTATGGGCCGTTCAAGCTGACAATTTAGCAATAGAAAAAATAAATAAAGAAAATCGATTACCTTATTTTATAGATAGTAGTGCTGGATCTGGAACATTTTTAATAGAATATATGAAATTTATTACTAAGAATATAAAATATAGATTTAGAAACAAAATTAATTCATCTTATTTTATTAATACAAAAATGGAAGATTGGTTTTATCCTGATAATAGAGAAAATAAGTGGGCTAAAGAATATATTTATGGCTCAGAATTGAATTTTAATTTAGGAACTTCAATTAAAGTTAATATGATATTACATGGAGATGGTTCAAGTAATATATTTGTTGGAGAGAAGAAAGGTGATGGATTATTACCTTTTAGATATTATACAAAACCAACACTTCCCAATGTTTTAAATAATTCTCAAAAGGATATTTATTATAATAAAGATGTTAATAATAATTTTGATTTAATTTTAACAAATCCACCATTTTCTGTTGATTTAGACAATGATACAAAAAAGGAAGTAAAAAATTCATTTGTATTTGGAGATAAGAAAAATTCTGAAAATTTATTTATTGAAAGATATTATCAACTATTAAGAGAAAAAGGAAGAATGGCTGTTGTTTTACCAGAAAGTGTATATGATACTTCTGAAAATAAGTACATCAGATTATTTTTATATAAATATTTTAATATAAAGGCTGTAGTCTCATTGCCACAATTAACCTTCGCACCATTTACAAATACAAAAACAAGTATTTTGTTTGCACAAAAGAAGACAAACGATGAAATCGGAAATTGGATTAATGTTTGGAAAAAATATTCTGATTTATATGGTAATTTAAAAACAAGAATAGAAAATATAATAAAAGTTTACATCAATAATGAAGATATTAATAAGTATCCATCAATAAAGAATGAATCAGAGGAATCACTTAAAGAAATTATTAATAATGCTATAGGATATAAAATTGATAAAAGTAACTATGATAATATAAGAATTAAAGACATTGTTGTAGAACATATTGAAGATTTAAAAGATTTTATTTCAATTGATAAGGATTTATCAAAGGAATTTGGTTATGTAAATACCACATGGGTTTTTGGAAAACTAAGTGAGGAAATTGACTATAGTATTTTTATGGGAGAAGTTGACAATATTGGATATAAACGCACTTTAAAAGCTATTAAAAAGATGCCAAATGAACTATATAGGGTTAATGATGAAGGTGAAATATTAGTTGATGATGGTATTAAAGAATCTCTATTAGATTATATAAGAGATATAAGGTGGGATGATTAATGAAGATAAGACAATTTAACGTCTCTGATATATCAAGAGAAAACACTATTAGATTTGACTCTAATTATTTGAATTATGTTCAACAGATAGATAACAACGATTCAATAAAATTAACTGATATATATGAATTGATAGAAATAAAAAGTGTAGAATATCCTTCAGATGAAGATTTTAAATATTGCCAAATAGGAGATGTAAATTCAAACGGAATATGCAACCCAGTAACTATTAATTTTGAGGAACAAGATGTGGCTTTAGATGATTATTATAAAAAAATATCTAAAAGAGATATTTTTAAACCAAATGTAGGGGATATTTTAATATCAAAAGTAAGACCATATTTAAAGAAAATAGTATATATTACTGAAGATATTAAAGATATATATTTTACAAAAGCTTTTATATGTTTAAGACCTAAAATAAGCCCTGTTGTAGCTTATTCTATGATATTTGATAATTATATAAATATCATCAATTATTCTTCAAGAATGGGTAAAGGTTATCCTACAATCAATAATGTTGATTTAAAACAATTAAAATTATCAAAAAAATATTATAGTAATATTATAAAGAATGAGAAAAAGAATGAAGCAACTTTAAAAAAATCACTAAGTGAAATATCTTCTTTAAGTAAAAATATGGTTAAATTAACTGATATTATAAATAAAGAATTTGATGAATACTATGCCTCAAAAACCAATTTATCTAGGGGAATGACATATGGAACACAAAAAAATTGTTTAAAAGGAATTTCAGTAGTAAATAAGCAAATTAATAATCTTGAAAAATTTGATAATAATATTAGATTATCGTTTAGAAGTAATAATAAAGAAATAGGTAGTATAATGGAAATTATTAAATCTAAGCCTTTCTTCAAAATTCATGATATTTATACAGAAATTGTTAAAGGTGTTCAACCTGAATATTCTGATGATGGAATACCGGTTATCAAAATTTCTAATCTTAAAAGTGAGTACATTGATGATGACTTTACTGAATTTGCAAGTGAAGAATACACAAATAAATTGACTGAAAATAAATTTGTAAGGCCTAATGATATTATATTCTGTAGTATAGGTAAAGGATCTTTAGGGAAAGTAGATATTGTAGAGAAAAATTATAATGCTATTTTATCTACAGATAATTATATTTTAAGAATAAATGAAAAAAAATATAATCCTTATTTTTTAACATATTATTTAAGAAGTAATTATGGATTAGCACAGTTTGAATTATATTATACCGGAGCAACAAATCAAATTCATATTTATGATTATAATGTAAAGGATTTTATTATTCCAAATATATCAATTAGAGAACAAAATCTGGTTGTTAGTAAAATAAATGATGAATATGATAAAAATAAAAATAATAATAATAAAATAAATGAAATATTTAATAATATTCATAGTCTATTAAATTAAAGGAGTATAATTATGGATTACGAAAAATACGGAATTGAAAAAGATACAGTAAAAAATATATTAGGTTATATATCAAGTGGCGATATAGCAATACCAGAACTTCAAAGACCATTTGTATGGACATCTAAACAAATAACAGAATTAATAGATTCATTATATAATGGACTGCCAACAGGATTTATTGTTGTATGGAATAATGATAATGTTAAATTAAAAGATGGTAAAATGAGCACAGGTAAAAAGATTATTATTGATGGTCAACAAAGAATTACGGCTTTAAGATCTGCATTACTTGGTGAAGCTGTAATTACAGAAGATTATAGTACAAAAAGATTTATAGTTTCTTATAATCCGTTTAATGAAAAATTTGAAACACATAAACCTGTTCACGATAAAAGTACAAAATGGATCAAGGATATATCAATTTTCTTTAAAGATCAAGGTGTGGAATTATTTAATTTTATCGAAGATTATGTTGAAAAAAATTCTGATATTACGAAAGAAGAATTACTAACAAAAATTAAAAGAGTTCAAAATATAGTATTAAGGGAAATAGGAAGAATTAATTTGAGTTCAAAACTTTCAATAAGCGAGGCTACAAATATCTTCAACTTGATGAATAGTAAAGGTACTAAATTAGGACAAGAAGACTATATTATGGCAAAATTATCTTCTGATAGTGATCACGACGGTTATTATCTATGGAAAACAATTGATTATTTTTGTAAAGGAATGCAAGACAACAGATATGTACGGGATATACCTGTGAATGATTCTGATTTTGCTAATACGGAATATTATGATGCAATTAAATGGGTTGGTAAATATAAAAGTAATATATATGCTCCAACATACAATGATGTATTAAGAGTTAGTTATTCACATATATTTAATGATGGCTTATTAAAAAGATTATCTGAATTATTGTCTGGAAGAAATTTTAAAACTAAGACTATAGAAGATTCAGTTGCTGATGAAACATTTAAAACAATCAAAGATGGTATATTCAATTTTGTTAATGAACATAATTTTAAAGAATTTAATGTTTATATTGAAGGTACTGGAGTTAAATATAAGAGATTAATAAATTCTCAATCGACTATTAATAGTGCTTATATTATGTATTTATTATTAAAAAATACAAATGGATTACCAAAAATGCAAATTAGCAATTATGTTCAAAGATGGTACATTATGTCATTGCTATTAAGAAGATATTCAGGTTCGAGTGAAACTATTATTGATCATGATTTGAAACGAATTGCTGAAAAAGGTTTTGTAAATTACTTTAATGAAATAGAATCAACACAGTTAAATAATGATTTTTGGAATTCAGTATTAATTCAAGATTTGGAAACTAGTAATAGTTTGGCACCATCTTACCTCGTATACTGTGCTGCACAAATTAAGAATAAAGCACATTCATTATTTTCATCATCAAAAGAGATTGAATCTTTAATCAAAATAAAAGGTGATATTCATCATATCTTTCCCAAAAATTATTTGATTGAAAGTGGAATAACTGATAAAGAAAAATATAATCAAGTATGTAATTATGCGTGGATAGACACAACTGATAATATAGGTATTTCTGATACAGCGCCAAAGATTTATTTCAATGATGTATTAAATAAGTGTACTAAAGATAATAAATTAGGTTTAGTAAAAAGTAAAAAAGAATTTGATGATAATTTAAGTGAAAATTGTATTCCTGAAGGAATAATTAACTATACTTATAGTGCATATGATAAATTTTTAAAGCAAAGAAGACAACTTATTGCCAAATATATAAAAGATTATTATGAATCATTATAGGTTTATGTCACTTGTGTCACTTAAAAGTGTGTGGTACCCACCTAAAAACAAGCGTCATAAGTGACATAATATGTTAAAAAAACAGCAAAAAATTAACATATTTAAAATAAATGTTAAGAAGTATATATAGTTTTAACTTATCTATATATACTTTTTTTGTTGTTCAATGTTAATTTATCAAATAATAGTGATATAATAAATATTAAACTTTTTAAGGTGGTGAAAATATGCAAATATCAAATAAAACAATTAATAATGCTATAAATAGAAAATTTATTAGACCATTAAAAGATGGTTGCATTTATAATGTATCAAAATTGGAAAATGAAAAAAGAACTAAACATCATGAAACAATCAGCTTATTAAAACAAGCACATAAAACTTTAATAAATGTTGATTATAATTTGAAAAGTTATAACTTGGTAGATGCAAATACATTATTAAGATCTTCCTTTGAATATATTATGATGGCTATGATGATTCAGTTTGATGAAAATGTATATAATGAATTTACAACTTTAGGAATAGAACGAGATAAGACAAGAGTTTGTGAAATAATTGATAAGTTTAGAACACATATGAATGAAATAAGTGAACCTGCATTTAAAGATATAAATCGTAAGGAAAAATTATCAATGCTAACTGAATTGTATGATAAAATGTGTAATTTTACTCATAGTACATTAATTGTAAGTACAGTAATAGAAATTAATAGTCCGAAAGAAAAAGAAATATTTCAATTATTGATATATCAAAATTATTATTTCTTAAAAATGCTTCTTTTCTTATGTTTAAAGTATTTTACTAATGACAATAAACATTATTTGGAGTTAAGAAGTGTAGGCTTCACATTTATATTTTTATTAGCTAATATTGGCAATAAAATTAAAGAATATAAAATAGATTTCTCAAAGTACAATGATTTGTTATACTATGACAAAAATGTTGAATTCTTTAAAAAGGACAAAAAAGAAACTGAAAAATTAAATATAGAAATAAATGAATTTAAGAAAGATGTAAAAGGTAATACTGAAAAATTTGGTGAAGAACTTCTTGAATTTTTAAAATAAGCTATACAATAAATAAAGGTCATTTATATAACAATATATGGTACACTAGTATTGATATGAATACAAGTACATGATTTTGTTTTGTATTGCTGCTTTTTTAGTAAGAGGTGATAAATAATGTCTAGAACAATTCTTCCAAATATGCCACTACCATCAAATACAAAATATAATTGGTCTGAATGTTTTGCAAAATTAATGTTAGAAAAAGTAATAGCTGGTGAATTAAATGATTTAACTATAGTTGATAAACCAGATCTTCAAAATGAAAGAATGAATGTTGGTATTGAGGTGACAACAGCGGTTGATAAAAAAGATTTGGAGTTGGAGCGATTATATACTGATTTAGAGTATGGATTAATTAGAAATGCAGATGCTGCATCAAAAAAAATACGGAAATTAGGTGGAAAAATTATTAATGGAGTGTTAGTTCATCCAGGAAGGACAAGAACACTTGAAAATATTTATAATTCATTTGAATTCAAGGTGTTGTTGCTTAATAGTGGAAATTATACTGTTTTTAAACATAATTATTTATTTATCACGGATGAAAATTTAATACACGAATCAGAAATAATAAATATGATAATTAAATTCGAATCAATTCAGAAGAAATACAAATATAACTTTGAAAAAGTATATATATATATTTATGGAGATAAACTTTATGAATTAAATCTAAAACAAGAAAAATATGAAATTTTTAAATTATCTTCAGATGAGGTCTATAGAATAAGTATAGATGCTAGAGTTATTGTAGAAGAAAAAGAAATGGAGATGTAATTATGAAATTAGCTGAAAACCAAAAAGTATTTAAGCAATTAAATATTGATGATACTTTGTGGAATGATATAAAAAAAGATGACAATAAGGTGTTAATTATTTATGGATCAAATGGAAGAGGTAAATCTACGATAAAGGATTTGTTTCAAAAAGAAAAATTAGAAAAAAAGTTTGGATGTGAATCAGAAAATCAATCTAATACCTTATATAATGTATTTGGAAATAATAAATTTTTAGTGTTTGATGAAAAATTTGTTGATCAATTTGTATATTTTAATAATTCACTGCAACAAAATAGTATGAAAATTATAATGAAAACTGATTACATAAATGAACTATATAATGAAAAATCACATGTCAATGATATAGTAAATATGATACTAGATACAACCAATAAATATTTATCTGTGATTGAATCATTTAATTCGATTCTAAATATTAAGTCTAATACGGGAACTATTACAACTGCTAAAAAAAGATTTGCTACTACATTTATAGAAGGTAATTTGCCATATAAATATGATGATTTATTTGAAATAAGTGATGATAATCATAGAAAATGGTGGTATGAAGGTCTTTCAATATATAAAGATAACAAACTTGATTCATGTCCATGGTGTAAAACTAATATTGATTCTGTAAATGGAGATTTAAAAGAACAAATTGATTCGGTAGATAATACAAAGAGAATAGATGCTAAACTATTTAGTGATAAAGTAGAAAAAGTTTCTAATCTTTCAACAATAATGAACAATACTTTAGTTAATGAAGAAGTGAAAAATATAATTAGTCAGTTAATTTCAGAAATAAACGTTTCTGTAGATCAGAATGTAGAAGAAAAGATTTTAGCAGACATGGAGTCATTATATTCTTTATTAACTAATGATAATGAAATATTTAATGAAATAAAAGCTAAAGTTAAAATTTTAGATAATATATTAGAGATGCAAGACATTGATTTAATTAATAATATAGTTAAATTAAAATTTTTTAGTATAACAGAAGAAATTAGTGAATTAAGTAATAATTTGGATTATTTTATTAAATATAATAAAGATATTATTAATGGTATTAAAGATAGTAATAAAAAATTATATGAAATAATAAAAAGTGATGAAATTGATATTAATAATATTATTAAAAGTTTAGGATTAAAATACTATATAGAAATTGAAACTGATCCTATAGTTTCCTCTGGAATAAATGATAATGAAAAGTACATGTATTTAAAGAGTTTAAACGGAAATGACGTAAGTCAAAATATTGGAAATGTACTTAGTTTCGGTGAAAAAAGTACACTAGCGTTTGCAATTTTTATAGAACAAATTCGAAATAGTACAGATGAAAATACTATTATAATTTTTGATGATCCAATATCTAGTTATGACATTTTTAGAAGATATACTTCTCTTGGAATTATACAGACAATTACTGCATTACAATATAAAAAAATAATAATACTTACGCATGAAAGTAATTTTTTAACGTCGATTGTTTCAAATTATGAACATCTTACAAATGTTAAGTGCACTATTTTAACAGAACTTAATGAATCAGAAATAGAAATAAAAGAATTGCATAGACAATACGATAGTGAGGTTAATGTGTATAAAGATATGCTTAATTTTTCTTCTAATTTTCATATTTCGCAAAGAATAGTTGCTTTAAGACAGTTACATGATTTATATCAATATATAACTGGAGATGGCAAAAAAGAATTATATGATTATATATGCAAACTAGTGCATTTTAGAAAAGGTGATAATGCTTGTTGGGATCCAATAATGTCAACACAAATTAATGAATTATTTAATTACTTTGCTATTAATTATGACTCTCAAATTGAAAATATCCATGATGAACAATTAGTGTTTTCGGACATGGAATTATTATTAAATGAGATAACATCAAAGGATATATATGATATTACATTAGAGGATTTAGTTAGTTTAAGAATGATTTCAGAAGTTGCGGTTAGAAATGAGTCAAACGATATAAATAAGTATAAAACAAAAAAGTTATGGTCTGTTAAATCATCAAGTAAAAAAGAACGTCTTCAAAATTTTAAGGTTTTACTTAATTCAATTACTCATGTTGATAATGATGAAATAACATGGCCAATTTTATGTGTAAATGACTTGAAATCTATTCCTAAATATGTTATATCACAAATTATTGATATTCTTAAATAAAAAAAGAGCATATATAGCTACGTAACCTATATATGCTTTTCTTATGTCTGCACAGTTTCTGCACAACAATTCAGTTAAATTGTGGTGTGTAAAATAGTATTTTTTTAAACTGTTTATACATAAAAACGTTGATTTTATAGGACTTTTCTTAATATGACTAGTACAACTTTGGTGGTTCCATGAAGAGAGTATTTAATCGTGCTCTCATTTTTTATGCCCATTTTATAAGGACTTGCGAGGCATCAGTATTGATAAAATAATTTTAGGTACAATTTATGTGCAAAAAAATTGATTTAAAAAATAGTTCATTGAAGAAAGGTGCTTCAAGTGGCAAAATTTTTCAATGGATTTTTTGCAATAATACGGACGGTTAATTCATCCGTATGGCAGTAATAGGATTATACCGCAAACGGTATGATATATCATGGTATAATACATTATGAGAAGATGACTTATGAAAAGGAAAAAAAGTAATAATAAGCAATAAGATAAAATGTAAAAAGTGTTGAGATGTAATTGAATCAACTTATAGACACGATCTTAAGTTTTGTAAATGTTGTGCAGTTGCAGTTGATGTTGGAAAAGTCATAAATTTTCAAACGGATGTAACAAGCAGGTATATAAAGTAAAACCTTTAAAAGCATAAAAGAAATGATAGATAACGAAAAGTTTGGTAAAATTGATAAAAGAATTATATACGCATTTCTTTTATCACAAACTTTTTTGGAAAATACAGATTTTGACAGTGTTTCAACTGAAGAACTATTAATTATAAAAAAAGCTTTAGAATATACAAATAATATATATAAAAATCAAGAGCATATTGCTAATACAATGAAAGATGATAAAGGAATTTCAACTTTAGCTTGTTTAAAATCAATAAGATCTATTGTTTTAAGAGAACTTCTTCTTATGTATTATTATACATATACATCAATAAAATCATTAAGTTTAATAAGAAATGAAAAAGAAAGAAAAAATCATGTGTTTGATGTTGACAAACAATTGAAATGTGTTGAAGAAAAGATAGATTCACGAATAAAAAGAAGACACTACTAAAAAAAGAAAAAAGGCCACTATTTAGTAGCACTGTTTTAAATATATAATAATTAATTAATGTTTTTTCATATATTTCACATTGATAACTATATATAATAAAAAATTTTAATAATTTTACAAAAAAAAATATTAAATAAATTGACAAATAATTAAATATTTAGTAATATTTATATATAGAAAGAGAGGTTATTATATGTTTACATTATTAAGTTTTTGTGAAAGTTCAGCAGAAATATGGCAATTAGTAGGTAAAATTATTAATATTATTAAAATCGTTATACCAATTATTATAGTTATTTTAGCTATGTTAGATTTAGGTAAAGCAGTAATGGCAGGAGAAGAAAAAGAAATAAAAGAATCACAAAAGATGTTAATTAAAAGATTAATATATGGTGTTGTTATATTCTTTGTTGTTACAATAGTACAAGTTGTATTTAATTTAATCGGAAGAAGTGTAGTTGAAGATGATGCGGCTTGTTGGGCATGTGCTACTTCCCCAAGCGGACAAGTTTGTAAAGATGCGGTAAATAAAGCACAAAATCAATAATTATATAAAATAAAATAAACAAATAGATTGTTATTTGTTTATTTTTTTGTTAGAATAATTATAGTAATTACTTGTTGGGCGGTGATATAATGGAAGACCAAGAATCTTATTTAAATGAGGAAGAGGTAAATCAGGGATTAAATAAAGCAGGCAATGCTGCAACGCAATTCGGACAAGGTATGTATGGTGGGATTAAATCAGGAATAAAAGATTTTAAAGATATTAAAAATCATGGTTTACAAAGTTCTAATAAAGATTTAGATGATACTAAAAAAGAACCAGAAATACCTGAACCTAAAAATCAAAATCCTAATTCAACAGGTGCACCTAACCAGTTACCTGGAAGTGATAATTCGAATAATCCTTTAGATAAAAATAAAGATGAAGAAGGCACTAAAAAGGATGATGATAAAAAAGGAAAAAGCAAAAAAGGCGATGGTAAAAAAGATAAAAAACAAAGTTTAAAAGAAAAAATAAACGAAAAAAATCCATTAAATAAATTAAAGGAAAAAATAGATGAAAAAAATCCTTTAAAAAAATTAAATAAAAAATTAGAAGAAAAATTAAATCCAGCGAAATTATTACTTAAAAAAGTCAAATTATATGGTGGTTTAATTTTATTAGGATGTTCTTTAATACTTATTTTAATAATTGCTTTAGTAGGAGGAACTGCGATTCATACAACTTTACACAATATAACAGAAGATTTTGTATATAGTACAGGAGAAATAACAACAGAAGAAAATGCACAAGTAGTAAGAACATTTGGATGGTATTTAAAAGAAACAGGAGAATACGAGGTAACTAAAGTGAAAAAAACTGTTTATTCTAATTACGATACACCAGAAGGGACAGTTAGCATACCACACGAAACAGAAGTTGAAGAAAAAGCTCCAATATATGAAGCAATTTTCAATAATGGAATAGACGTAAAAATAACTGAAGGAACGAAAATACGCTCAAGTCAACCTGGAACAATCACTACTGTAAATAATGATTATATTGAAATAAATCATAATTTAAATGAGGAAAATAGATATAATAATAAGGAATATATTACAAAATATTATAATTATGGTACTCTGTTTAAAGATACTAAAGAAAATTATCTTGTTGTAAAAGAAACAACCTTATCATTAGCAGGGAAAGATGTTATGCATTTTGAAATAACTGAAGATGGAAAGTATATTGATCCTAATTTAATGTTTGGATATGAAGCTGCAGGGGAAATTTGTGAAGACGAAGATGCAATAAAAACAACAAGAGGAACGGCATCAAATGAAGATATTAAAAAGTTATTGGATAATAAATGTGTTTCTAAAACAAAATATATAGGAAGAAAGGCAGCAAAACAATTAGCCTACAATAATAGTTATTTTGGAACTCCTGAAGGAGAATATACAAGCTTAGTATGTGGAAGTTCTAATATATCAGCAAAAGGACCAGGAACTGCCCAATGTGCTGCAGGTGTTTATAGATATTTTAATAGCTTTTTACCAAAATTAGATAAAGCTGCTTGGATGAAATTTGATAGAATTCGTGGTAATGCTGTTGATTACTGGATTAGAAATAATAGCTTAGGAAAAGATGGATTTAAAGCGGATCAAACACCAACACCTGGTTCTGTTTGGGTTTCGAGTTATAGTAGTGCAACATGTGGAACATCAGCATGTGGACATGTAATGGCTGTTATAAGTGTTGCAGGTGATAATGTTAATGTATTTGAATGTAACCATTATGGAAATGAGATGTGTTGGTATCATACCTATACAAAATCATACCTTTCAAATTATAGAGGATTTTTAGGATATATTCATATTTTAGGAGAGTGTTAATGAAAAAGAAAATTTTAGTTTTAATTGGATTAGTAATGTTAACAACAGGGTGTAATGCTACAATTAATGTTAATATAGATAAAGACAGCGTTAATCAAAAATATATTATTAATATGGATAGTAGTGAACTATCCAATGGAACAGTTTATAAAACAATTGAACAAAACTTACTAGATAAAGAATTTGATAGTGAAGTTTTAAGTTATTTTACTATTAATAATAATATAAATAGTAATCCATTAAAAGCATCAAAATCATATGAATTAGCTAGTTATACTTGGGATACATTAATTGCAAGATGTTATGATAATCAAAATATAACTTATGAAAATAATGTGTTGAAAATAAACGCAAGTGGTTTTAATTGCTATGATAAATATAATATTTTAAATAATGTTAATATAAATGTAACTACTAATTATAAGGTAGTAAATAATAATGCTACTAAAGTAGAGAAAAATACTTATATATGGAATATAAATAAAAATAATTTATCAAATATTAATATGGAAGTAGATTTTAATAACAAAGAAACAGATAATAAAACTATATTAATAATATTAGGCGTTGCTTGTTTATTAATTGTAGTTGGTTATTTCTTATATCATATATATAAATATAAATTAGTAAAAAATGATTCTATTTAATAAATAAAAAGAAATATAAATAATTATTAAAAAGTAAGCAAAAAACAATTGTTATTTGTTTACTTTTTTGTTATAATTTTATTAGTAAAGAGATATGAGGTGAACTTATATATGAAAAAAAGTTTATTTATTAATATATGTATTATGTTAGTTTGTGGTTTATTTATATTTTTTAGTATAAATGAATGTGTTAATGCATTTTCAGGAGTACAAGTTTTAGATGGATGTAGTGTATTAAGTCCTAATCAACAAAAAGTTTTACAGTCTGTGTGGACTGCATTAAGAGTAGTGACTCCGGTACTTCTTGTTGTACTTATTACTAAAGATATGGTACAAGCAGTAATGGCAGGAGAAGAAAAACAAATAAAAGAAGCACAATCTAATGCAGTTAAAAGGATAATAGTGGGAATAATAATTATGTTTGTTCCTACAATAGTAAATTTAATATTAGATTTAATGGGTAAGGGTTTAGATACCTGTGGCATTAAATAGTTAGGAAGTGAAATATATGCAAACTTTATCATTTTTAGGAGCAGGAAGAATTTTAACAAAATGGGCTGCAGGATTATATAGATCTATTGCTGCAATATATACTGATATGCTGAATCTTGTTGATACATTTAATGATAGTCCTCTTGCAGAGAAATTAAATAATATATCAGCTAATGTTTACGTCTTAGTTGGCGTTTTTATGCTTTTTAGAATAGGTGTATCTTTATTGAATTATTTAGTTGACCCAAGTAAACTTGATGATAAGAAAGTTGGTGGAGGACAGCTTGTTACGCATATTTTAATATCAATTGTTTTACTTCTTTCTTTAAATTTTGTATTTAAGTGGACAAATGATTTACAAACTATTTTGCTTGAGCGAGATGGTATTTTATATAAAATTATATCTACAGGTAATGCTGAAATGTCTAAACTAAACGATTTACAATTAATTAATACTCAGGAAGTTAGTGTTGTTAGCAAAAAATATAAGGATAATGAAAATATTTGTAATAATACTGCAACTATTAAAGCAGCATTAAAAGAGCATATAATTAATAACATAAGAGAAGGATGCTTTACAAAAAAATATACTAGAGCTGAGGCAGAAAAATTAGTTAATAGTGTTCCTATTACTTACAATTCAAGTGGAAGAGAGTTAACCGGAATATCAGGTTCAATAGATGAAACATCTTTAAAAGGATTAAATACTAAAGTGTCTGTAAAGTATAAAAATCAAGTCGGTCAGTCAGTTTCTGGAGTAAAACCAAATTTTCATTTAACAAATGCAACATGTTATTTTAATTTTCCACTTTCACGTGATTATAGTGATAATAGTTTAGATAGTATATCTGGATTTCATGTGGAATATTATTGCGATTCTTCAAAATCTGATGAAGTAGAAAAAAGTATTGAAGGAATAGAAAATAAAAAAGAACAACAGATAAGAAAAGATCAGGGTAAGTACGATAATAGTAGTATTGAGGAAAGTGGTTTTGAATTTGCTACAATTACATTATCAACATTTATGTCACCAAGCGATGAGGTTGATGATACAATTTTAAAACAATATTCTGGTGAAAAATCAAGTGATTGGTGGGCTGATCAAATAGAAGATGAACAAAAAAGTTCTTCAGGTATAACTTATTCAATGGATTGGTTGCTAGCATTCATTTGTGGATTGGCAATAATTGCTGTTTTATTAGCTATTATGATAGAGGTTGTTGTTCGTAATTTAAAATTAGTATTCTTACAAGCCATAGCACCAATACCTGTTGTTTCTTACATGAATCCAAATGATAAGCTGCTAGGTACTTGGGTAAAACAATATATAGGAGTATATTTTAGTTTATTTATACAATTGTTTGTTATATTAATTATTCCGGATTTAATGATGAAACTATTAGATTCTGTTACAGGAGGATTTATATTAAAAATAGTTATAATTGCAGGATGTTTATTATTTACAAAAGAAGCTCCTAAATTTATAGGAAAATTATTAGGATTAGATAATATGGAAGGTTCATTTGGTGATGCATTTAAAATGGTTAAAACAGGTCTTGGAATCGGTGCAGGTGCTGCAGCTGCAGCAGTTGGTTCAACAATCGGTGGAGTGCAAGCGTTTCATGCAACAAAGGGACAATCCGGTTGGAATAGATTTGCAGCGGGTGCTAATGCTTTTGGTACAGGGGTATCAAGCATATTTAAAGGTGCTAGTGGAGGAGCAAAAGGCAAAATTCTAGAAGGCTCTAAACATGCTAAAGATATTAGTAATAAAAGAAGAGACATGTATGAAGGTGGAGCAGCTGGAGGTAGCGTATTTTTATCCAGTTTATTAGGAAATAACTATGATCCAAATAGGAAAGATAAGAGAGTCGAGAGTGCATATGATGATGTACTTAATGCTCGAAAAGCAGTCGATTCAAGACTAGAAGAAGAAATATTAAAGAAAAATGTTGCAGGTCTTAAGCAAGACCGAGATAACTTGGCATTGATGCGTTCAACAGGTAAGGATATAAACGGAAATGCTGTTTCAACACAGGATATAGCAAATTTCGAAAAAAATTATGTTGATAAAATGAATTCTACTAAAGCGACATGTGTTAGTGAAGTACTTTCAGGTAAGAAAGGAATTTACGAAGCTGCTGAAACTGATGTTCAAACAAAGGCTTTAATTGAAGCTTATGATAGAAAAGTCGATTATTATGGAAAAACTCTTGGTAAAGAGGTTTCTACTAGTGATCCTGATTATTCATATAATTTTGAAGAGTTACAAAAATTCTCAAATGTTGAAGCAGGGAATGCAGATTCTTATAAAGCTACTAAGAGCACAGCTGAAGATGCTAAGGTTAGATTTTCTAATTCTTCAACACGTAGCAGCCATTATGAACATGCTAATGCAAAATAATAAAATAAAAAGGGTGTGATATATAGTGATGAATCAAACATTTTTAGTGCCTGCTAATAGTAAAAGGAGTGCACTGATATTTGGATTTTTTAAACCAGTTGATTTAATAATATTTGGGGTAGGTACGGCATTATCATTAATTTTATTAATGATATTTCCCGTAACAAAACTATGGGCCGTTATTGTTACATTAATACCCATTGTAACTGCAGGATTCTTAGTTTTCCCAATACCCAATTATCATAATGTAAGAACTTTAATTGGTGAAGTTTACAACTATTACTTTGTAAACAGAAGAAAATATATATGGAGAGGTTGGTGTTATACTTATGAACAATCAGATGAATAATGGAGTAGGTCAGGTTAATCAATTGCAAAATCAAAATTTGAATAATAATTCAAGTCAAAATGTTAAAAAGATGGCTAAGTCTGTTAAAGTTGATTCAAAATGGACAGAAAATTGGATTAATGTAAAAAAAATTAGTAATGGAATTATCTATAATAATTTAGGAGAAATGGTAACAGGAATAAAAATACAGCCTAAAAACATTTTTATCTTAGATGGTAGTAGTATGGATAATACATTAATTGGTCTTATGAATTTTTATAATACAATAGACTATGAATTTTGGCTAATGGTAGCAGATAGGCCAGTTGATATAACAGTATATGAAACAGAACTACAACTTTTGTATAATAAGACACAAGATCAAAGGATAAGAAAACTTATTTCTCAAGATATGGATAAGGGTGATTATTTTAAAAATAATAATGTTGTTGATACTGAGTATTATCTATTATTTAAAGAAAAGAATATGGATAATTTACAAAAGAAAGTACGTAATTTGATAAATGGAATGGCTAGTTGTGGTTTGGTTGCTAGTCAAACATCAAATGATGATTTAAAAATGATAATAGACAATTTCTTAAATGGGGGAAGAGATTTTGAAAGTGGAACGGTGATGCCTTTATGAGTACATTTAAGAGTAAAGTAGCCCCAAAGGGATTAGATTTTAGTAATTCAGGACATATTGTAGTAAGCGATAAATATATGTGTATTTTAACCGCTGTATCATATCCAAGAAGTATTGGGGTAGGATATTTATCTAATATAACTAATATGCCAGGAGTAAAGCTTGTTATAAAACATATTCCTGTACCTTTTTCAATGTTATCTAAAATGCTTAATAAAGAATTAGCAAATTTAAGGGTTAGATATCAAGAAGAAAAAGATAGAACAAACCAAGAAAGAATAAGACAAGATTATGACACATTAGAAGTGTTTATTCAACAACTTGCAAGCGCACAATCAAAGATATTTGATTTTCAAATGCATATTGTAGTATGTGCCGATACATTAGAAGAGTTGGAAACTCGTAAAATGACTATTAAAAATTACTTAGATGCGATGGGACTTCGCGCAATACCTCTTCGTTTTGAACAAGAAAAAGTATTAAAATCAATTTTACCATTCTTTCCAAAACAAGATATTGAAGAAAGAATTGGAACAATTATGCCAAGTCCTACGATGGCAGCAATGTATCCATTTATCTTCGATAGTATAAAAGATCCAGGACCATCAACTCTTCTTGGAACAGATTTTTCTGGAGGAGTAGTTTTATTTAATCAATTCTTGTATCAAACAAGAAAAGAACATAATAGAAATAACGCAAATATGGTAATTCTAGGTACATCTGGAAGTGGTAAATCAACTGCAGCCAAATTAATGCTTAGAAGTGCCATTAGAAATGGTTATAAAATTGTAGCAATAGATCCTGAAAACGAACTTAAAGATATGGCTGAAGCATTTGGGGGAGATGTAATTGACTTAGGAAAAGGAGGTCAATTTGGCCTTATTAACCCACTTGAAGTTATAATTGATGCTGATGAAGATGAAATAAAACAGGGCTTAGGATATACAGTTTTAACAAAAACTCTTCAATTCTTAAAAGGTTTTATGAAATATTATGATCCTTCAATTGAAGAAGATGTTTTAAATTTGTTTGTAGAATTAGTTCAAGAAACATATCGTCGTTTTGGAATAGATTTTAATACTGATTTTTCTATGTATACTCATGAGCAATATCCAACTTTTGATGATGTATATGCTACAATTAAAGGAAAATTAATTTCAATGAGTGATATGACACATGAAAGAGATATAATGGAAAGACTAGAACTTAAAATAAGACCATTAACAAATGAATTAAGATTCTATTTTAATGGTAAAACAACTATATCACCAAGAAGTAATTTTATTGTATTTAATATAAAAGAACTAATGAATAGTGATACAAATATAAGAAACGCTTTATTCTTTAATGTATTAAAATATGCTTGGAGTTTATGCCTAGATTCAAGTATTAATACTGTAATGATGGTAGATGAAGCCCATGTATTATTATCCGGTGGAAATGTTCTTGGGGCAGATTTCCTCGCTCAAATTCAAAGAAGAGCAAGAAAGTATAATACAGGTAATATAATTATTACACAACAACCAAGTGACTTTACACCACAAGCAGTAATTACACAAGGAAAAGCAATATTTGATAACGCTAGTTACTATTTAGTAATGGGACTTAGAAAACAAGCAGTTGAAGATTTATCTTTATTGATAGATTTAAATGATAATGAAAAAGAAAGTATTAAAAGATATTCACAAGGTAATGCATTATTTGTATGTGGATCAAGAAGAATGCAAATAAATGTTGTATTAACACCTGAAGAACTTGAATCATTTGGATCAGGAGGAGGACTATAAAAGGTCCTCCTTTTTAATTTTTTAAATTTATTGATTTTTAAATGTTTTTTTTAAATTGATATAAATAAACATTTAAAAAGTAAAAATTAAGTCTTAAGATGAATTTTAAAAATTCATCTTTTTTTGTATTTGAAAAATGAAATTTATGTCATTTGCAAACAATTTTTATATATGCTAACCTATCTAACTGGAGGGTTTATATGAAAAAAGATTATAAAAAAGAAATAATAAGTCTAATAGAAAAAGATATTATTAATCAAAGAAAGTATAATTATTATAAAAATGAAAGTTTAGTTAATACTAACTTTGAAATAGGAAAGTTACTTATCGAAGCACAAGGAGGTGAAGAAAGAGCACAATATGGAAATAAGTTAATTGCAACTTGGAGTAAAGAATTAACAAAAAAATATGGTAAGGGTTATAGTGAGAAGAATTTAAAAAGGATGAGAAAATTTTATATAGAATATAAAGATAAGCAAAAAGGGTCATCAGTGCTGACCGAATTGACATGGACAAATATTTGTCTACTTTTATCTATAAAAGATATTAACAAAAGAAATTATTATATTAATATAAGTGTTAAAAATAATCTTAGTTCAAGAGAATTACAACAAGAAATAAAAAGCAATGCTTTTGAAAGATTAAGTTTAGCAGATAAAAATAATATAAAATTAGTAACAAAAGAAGAAGATATTGATTTTACAGACACATTTAAAAATCCATTTATAATATTTGCTAATGTAGATGAAGAAAATATGGATGAAAAGACTTTAAAACAAATACTTTTAGAAAAAATAGAAAAAATAGTTTTGGAGCTAGGTGTTGGATTTAGTTTTATAGGAAGTGAAGTAAGACTAGGAAATCATAGATGTGATTTATTGTTTTTTAATATAGAACATAATTGCTATGTAGTAATAGAATTAAAAACAAGAAAATTAGAACATGTTGATATAGGACAAATAAAGTATTATGTAGAATATATAAATAAAAATATAAAAAAAGAAAGACATAATAACACTATAGGAATAATAATGACAAAATATTATGATTATTATGTAATGGAATATTGTACTGATAAAAGCATATATGAAACGACATATAAAATAATTAATGAAGAAGAAAAATTATTAAATTAAAATTGTAAACAAATTAAATATCAATAATAGACAAATTACTAATTTTATAGTATCATTATAAGTAGGATATGGAGATGGTTTTATGGATAAACAAAGTATTTATTTAATCTCTGCAGGAGTTGTTTTTATACTTTTTGTTATTTTCCTTATTATTCTGTTAAAGAAAAAAAGGGTTATTAATTTACAAAAACAAGTTCAAGAATTGGAACGCCAAAGAAATTTAATCGTATCAACACCAATTGCAGCTGAACTTGCTAAAATAGAAGTTATTGTTAAAAACGAAAAATTAGAAAGTAAATATGAAGAATGGAAAGAAAGATACCGTGTTATAAAAGAAAATCGTTTTCAAGTAATAACGGATATGCTTCTTGAAATAGATGGATTAATCGATGCTAATGATATAAAAAGTGCTAAACAAAAAATAATGGAACTTGAAATGGAAATATATAAACTTCGTGTATCTACTGATAATTTACTTGATGAAATAAGAGAAGTAACTATGAGTGAAGAAAGAAATAGAGCTATAGTTACAAAACTTAAAAGTAAATTTCGTGATTTAGAAAGAACTTTTACTACAAATCAAGCTTCATATGGGGATATTGATAAATATATTGAACTTCAATTTGAAAACATTGAAAAAAGATTTCAAGAATTTGAAACAATCATGGAAAATAACAATTATAGTGAAATAGTGTCAAGTGTAAAGGTTTTAGATGAAATGATCGCTCATATATCTACAGTAATTGAAGAAGTACCAGATTTACTTTTATTAACTAACAAAATTATTCCTTCAAGGATTGAAGAAATAAAAGAAACATATAAAACTTTATTAAGTAAAAATTATCCTTTATCTTATTTAAATGTTGATTATAATATTGAACAAATTGAAAAGAAAGTAAAAGAAATACTTGATAAAGTAAAAATACTTAATTTAGAAGATAGTATGTTAGAACTTAAAACATTTTTAGATTATTTAGATAATTTAATAAATGATTTTGAGATAGAAAAAAGAAGTAAAAAAATATTTGATGAAGAGGCTAAAACGTTTAAAAATAAAATTAGTAAAATAAATAAAATAGTTACTGATATTTATGAACAATTAAGTGATATTAAAAATATGTATAATTTAAGTGAAGATGATTTACAAGAATTAGAAAATGTAAATAAAAATCTTTATGAAATAAATAAATCTTATAATATAATAGTTAAAGATTTAAAAACAAAAAAAGAACCATATTCTTCATTAAAAGAAAAAATTGAAAGTTTATCAAATAAACTTGCTACTACTGAAAATGATTTAGATATTTGCTTAAAATCTCTTGGAAGCATGCAAGAAGATGAACAAAGAGCAAGAGAACAATTAAAAGAAATAACTGCACTTTTATCTAAATGTAAAACTAGCATAAGAAATTATCCACTTCCTATTATTACAAGTAATTATTTTGTAGAATTATCTGAGGCTAATGATGCAATTTTAGAAATAATAAAAGAGTTAGATAAAACGCCAATTACAATTAAAACTTTAAATATAAGAGTTGATACAGCAAGGGACTTATCATTAAAGCTTTTTAATACAACAACAGAAATGATTAAAACAGCAAAATTAGCAGAAATGATTATTGTATATGGAAATAGATATAAACCCTTAGATAAAGACATTGAAAGAGGTCTTGATATTGCAAGTAAACTATTTTTTGAAGGAAGTTATAAATTAAGTTTAGAAACTTCTATCGCGGCTATTAAAATAGTAGAACCGGATATATATAATAAAATGTTAAATTTGTATAAAAATTAATGTTTATTTAGGATACTTTAATATAATAAAGTATCTTTTTTGTATAAATTAAAGTGATAATTTTGCTTTTTACAAAAAATTATGATATAATTTTGCTGTTTAAAGAAGGTGATATTTTTGATATATGTTATAACGGGACCAACAGGTGTAGGTAAAACTAACTTGTCCATTAAACTTGCAAAAAAACTTAATGCCTCTATAATTAATTGTGATAGTATGCAAATATATAAAGAATTAAATATAGGAACAGCTAAAATAAAAGAAGAAGAAATGCAAGGTATAAAACATTATTTAATAAATACAAAAAGTGTTTTTGATGATTATAATGTTTGTGCTTATCAAAAAGATGCTAGAAAAATTTTAAATGAACTAATAAAAGAAAATAAAAATGTTTTAATTGTTGGAGGGACAGGATTATATTTAAAAGCATTATTATATGATTATAAATTTGATGAAGAAAATATTACTAACGATTATTCTAAATATACTCTTGAAGAATTAGTAAATAAAATTAAATCTATTAACAATACAACAAATATAGATTTTAACAACAGAAGAAGAGTGGAAAGAGCTTTACAAAAAATAGAAAATAATGCAGAAAGCACTAGTAATAAAAATGTTAAATTATATGATTTTAAATTAATTTGTTTAACAAGAAAAAAAGATAATTTGTATAATAATATTAATTTACGTGTAGATAAAATGATTAAAGATGGTTTAAAAGAAGAAGCATATAACTTGTATCAAAAAAATATTCATACAAGAGCTATTAATACCGCAATTGGATATAAAGAATTATATTTATATTTTGATAAAAAATTAACTTTAGACGAAGCAATTGATAAAATCAAATTGAATTCAAGAAGATATGCTAAAAGACAACTTACATTTTTTAAAAATCAATTTTCTGATATAAAATGGTATAATTTAGATGAAATGGATGAAGAAGATATAATAAAAGATATATTATCTTAAATAACATTTAGTTATAAAACTAAGTGTTATTTTTTTTAAAATTATTTTTTTCTTCTTTTTTTAAAATATGCTTGATTAAATAAAAAATATAAGTATAATAGTAAGTAATAATTTAACAGGAGGAAGTGATTATTTTGAACATAACTACATTACCCGTTCTTATATTAAGAAATAATATTCTTTTTCCTCACGATGAAATTAGACTTGAACTTGATAATGAACAAAATAAAGAATTAATTAAAATCGCGTGTTCTTATTATGATAAATATATTTTAATTGTTAATTATAGTGATGTATTAGATAAAGATAATAATATAAATAAGTTACCACAAATTGGAGTTCTTGGTAATATTACAATGAATTTAGAACTTCCTAATAATAAAACAAGAATCGTAATAAAAGGAATAAATCGTTTATATATAAATAGTTATGATAAAGAAGATTTAAATATTCTTGCAAGTGTAAGTCCAATTAGTTACGAAAAAATAGAGAAAGTTGAAGAAAATGCTTTTTCAAGAAGTTTAATCAAACAAGTTGAATATTATATAGATAAAGATTCAAGCATTAGTAATAGTATTTTATCAACATTAAATCCTAATTTAGGTATTGATACTTTAACAGATTTAGTTAGTCCTATTTTAAAAGAAAGTTATGAAAGAAAACTAGAATATTTATATGAGATAAACCCAGTTGTTAGAGTATGTATGATACTTGAAGATATAAATGAAGAATTAAAAATTGTTGAGTTTGAATCAATGATTGAAGAACATTTATCAAAAAATTTAGACGACTACCAAAAAAATTTCCTTTTACAAGAAAAGTTAAAAGTAGTAAAAGAAGAACTTGGTATAAGTTATGATAAAGATGAAGAATATATAAATTTAAAAGAAAAAATCGAAAAATTAAAATGTCCAGCAAGTGTTAAAACAAAATTAAATGAAGAGTTAAAAAAATATGAATCAACTTCTGTTAATAGTCCAGAATGTAGTATTATAAGAAGTTATATTGATTTATTATTAAACTTACCTTGGAATAAAAGTACAACGGATAATAAAGATTTAATTTTAGCTAAAAAGATTCTTGATGAAACACATTATGGTTTAAATGATGTCAAAGATAGGATAATTGAGTATTTGGCTTTAAGAACTAGAACAAAAAATACAAATAGTTCTGTTATATGTTTGGTTGGTCCTCCAGGAGTTGGGAAAACAACCCTTTGTAAAAGTATTGCTAAGGCTATGAATAGAAAATATGTAAAGATTTCCGTTGGAGGGTTAAGTGATTCATCTGAAATTATGGGTAACAGAAGAACATACATCGGGGCTTTTCCTGGAAAAATAATTCAAGGAATAAAAAAATGTGGAAGTAATAATCCGGTATTTGTAATTGATGAAATAGATAAACTTTGTAAAGATATAAAAGGAGATCCTGCAAGTAGTTTACTCGAAGTACTAGATAAAGAACAGAATAAATATTTTGTTGATAATTATGTCGAAGAATGTTTTGATTTGTCGAAAGTAATGTTTATAACTACTGCTAATGATGTAGAAAATATACCTTTAGCATTAAAAGATAGATTAGAAATAATTGAAATTGAAGGATATAGTGAATACGAAAAATTAAATATTTGTAAATCGTATTTAATAAAAAAAGAGTTAAAAGAAAACGCTTTAACATTTGATGATGTAACATTTACAGATAAGGCATATGAAAAAATAATAAAAAATTATACAAAAGAATCAGGTATAAGATCTTTAGAAAGAATGATAGATAAAATATTAAGAAAAATAGTAACAGAACTTGCTATAAATAATAAAAATAAAAAATATATAATTGATGAAAAACAAATTTTACAATATTTAGGAAAAGAAAAATATTCTTTAAATAATAATACATATTCTAATACAATAGGAATAGTTAATGCTCTTAGTTATACTACTATAGGAGGAGAATTACTAAAAATAGAAATTAATACATATAAGGGAAATGGAAATATAATAACAACAGGTCTTCTTGGTGATGTTTTTAAAGAAAGTGTTAAAATAGCTCTTAGTTATATCAAAAGTAATTGTGATAAATTAAAAATAGATTTTGACATGTTAAATAATATAGATATTCATCTTCATGTTCCTGAAGGAGCAGTTAAAAAAGAAGGTCCAAGTGCAGGAATAGCTATTACTACGGCTTTAATAAGTGCTTTAAAAAATAAACAAATATCTAGTTATTTAGCTTTAACAGGAGAAATAACATTAAGAGGTAATATTTTACCTGTAGGAAAAATAAAAGAAAAAATAATTGGAGCTAGTAATAATAATATTAAAAAAGTAATACTTCCTAAAGAAAATGAAAAAGATGTAGAAGTTTTAGATGAAGTTATAAAAAAGAATATAAAGTTTGTTTATGTTTCTAATTATGAGGAAGTATTAAAGGAGATTAAATTATGAAAGAAACAATATATGATTTATTAAATAAATATCAAATTACTTTCAATATAAGTGAAGAATTAACAGATACTGAATTAGGTTATTTATATTTAAAAATGAAAAGTGATATAGTAAATAATTGTTTTGATGTATTAAAAGAACAATATAAAAGAAAAGATTTATTTAATGCTAATTTAAAAATACTTTTTGAACTTGCTATAGATTATCCATATAGAGCATCTTTTTCTAACAATTTAAAAGAAGCTATATCAATGTTTGTTGTAAGTGGAAGAGAAATATTAAAAGAAGATAAAGATGATGAAGATTTTTTAATTAAATGGAATTTATTAAATGAACTTGTTGGAGAAAGAAATAATATTGTTGAAACAAATGATGGAAAAGAAAGATTAATAAAAGAAGAAATAATAGAAAGAAACTTTAAAAACAATCAAAAATATAAAAATTTTATTAATCATTATTATAGAGATTTAATTAAATATGATTATGTAATATATCTTATTTATTATATATATCTTGCTAATAATAAAGATAGTGAAATATATAAAGAATTTAATAAACCTAGTATTATAAGTTCTGCCTGTAATCATTTATATTATTTAAATGATTTTGTAAAAGAATATAGTTGTGAAGAAATGTATATAAAAGTAGATGCTTTAAAAGAAGTTGTAAGAAAAAAATTAGAAGAATTAGAATATTAATTCTTTTTTTTATTTTTATACATATATTTAACTGAATATATAAGGAGGAAAAATATATGAAACAAATAATTCCTTTTACGAAGGATATAACATTTAAAAATACAATTGGAGATTTAGTTAGTATATCTCTTGATAATGATTTACAACTTAAAGGAGAAGATTTAATCACAGGTAACTTTTATGTTAAAGGAAAATATAAACTTACTAAAGCAAGTATACAAGAGGAAGAATATAGCTATAAAATACCTTGTGAAATAGCTATAAGTGATGATTATGATACATTTGATGCTACGATAGATATAGATGATTTTTACTATGATATTATAGATAATGAAGTTCTTAGAATTAATATTGATTTAGTTATAGATAATTTAGTAAAAAAAGAAGTTAAAGAAAAAGAAGAAGTAAGTGTTAGAAAAGAAGAACAAGAAATTAAAGAAAAAGAGAAATCTGAAAAAACAGATGATTTAAATATTGTTTTTAATTATGATGAAGAAAGAGATAATACACCACTTAATATAATTACAGATACTAAAAAAGAAGTATTTAATGATGTTGGTAATGATACTTATACAACATACATTGTATATTTAGTTAATGAAACAGATACAATTGACTCTATTTGTAATAAATATAAAATAAATAAAGAAAAAGTATATGATTATAATGATGTAAAAGATATTAAATGTGGAATGAAACTAGTATTACCTGATGTAAAAAATGAACAATGAACGAAGTTTTTTAAAAAAATATAATATAATCCCAACAGGTTATGAATATAAAAATAATGTAAAAATAATAGAAACAAAAAATAATAAATATGTTTTAAAAAGAAATAAAAATAATATATTAGATATATTTAATTATTTACATTTAAAAAACTTTAATTATTTTCCTAATGTTTATAATAAAGATAGAAATGATCTATATGAAATATATGAATATATAGATTCAAGTGATATGTCTAATTATGAAAAAAGTGAAGAAATAATATATTTATTAAGTTTATTACATAATAAAACTACATCTTATAAAGATATTGATATTGATGAATATAAAAAAATATACGAAGATATATTTAATAAATTAAATGAATTAGAAGAATATTATATAAGTTTAAATAATGAAATAGATAAAGAAATATATATGTCACCAAGTAATTATTTACTTGTAAGAAATATAACTAAAATATATTCTGCTATATATTATTGTAAAACTCAATTAGAAGAATTTTATAATATTGTAAAAAATAATTCTAAAATAAGAATAGTATTAAATCATAATAATATAGAACTATCTCATTTATTAAGAAATGAAAATAGTTATTTAATAAGTTGGGATAATGCTAAATTCGATATACCTGTTTATGATTTAATAAAGTTTTATAAAAAAAACTATAATGATGTAGATTTTACTAATTTATTTAAACTATATGAAAGTAAATATCCGCTTCATAATGAAGAAAGAAAATTATTATTTATTAGTTTAAGTATACCTGATAAATTAGATTTAACAAAAGATAATGAATTTATTAAAACAAAAAAAGTAAATGATTTACTTTTATATTTACAAAAAACAGATGATTTAATTTTACAGTATAATTCTAATTAATAATACAAAGAATAGTATTATTTCAATAAATAATAAAATTGCATAAGAGGTAACTGTAAAAAAAATAAGTAAAAATGATTGATATACAATTATAAGTAACCAAAAACCTAAGAAGGCTAGATAGCAACCACTATTCCTTCTTTTACATTTGCATGTATTACAATTACAGAAAAAACCATGTTTTGACTTGTTCAAATATATCAATCCTTCTTTCTATTTTATTGTATGAAATAATTGTTAAAAAGTGCAAAGAAAAATATTGACATAGCCCAATCAAAAAGTTTAATCTAAAATGCCAAATTTTTTCTTGGAGGTTTAGAAAATGAAGAATAGATTGGATCATTTATAAAAACATTTCAAACAACAGGGATATAATTATATAGTTATAAAAGAAAAATACACATAATAGTGATGTAAAAAGTTATTAATTACGTAACAAATCTAAATAGCTTTACAAGAAAAATAGCATTAATGTATTACTTCTATGTAAGCAGTAATTGTGAAGATAAAATTATGACAGAATTTTATATTAAAGATAATGCAGTATATTTATCAGGAAAAAAACAAAAGACATAAAAGTATGTAATGATACAAACTGGCTATATAATTTAAAAGTAGATGAATGACCGGTCAGTTCTATATCTAACATCATCAGTTCAAATGAAGGAACACTAACAAGTAGTTTTCCATATACATTTGGATTATAAATGTAAAATAAAAGAATTAGTTGCTAATTCTTTTTAAATGTCTTGTAAGAGTTTCAGGTACTTGTTTACTTTCTAATTCTTTAAGTTTAGGAATTGTTGATAAATCTGTACCTAAATTAGTTAAATAAATTGTTTTATTTGATGTATCATTTATATAATCATTTTTAATATCAATAATATAGTTTGGATTAAATAGTTCATATCTAAATGAAACATTATCTTGATTTAATTTTAAACTATCTTCAACAATATAATTTACATCTATATCACTATATTGTTTATTTAAGTTAACAATGGAATTACCATGTTTTATTAATTTAAATGTAAATATAAATCTTTTATCAGGGAATTTAATTTCATCTATATTTAAGCTATCTAATAGTTTCATATTATTAATATATATATCTATATTTTCTATTGAATGCTCAACATTTTGTTTAAAATATTTATTTTCTATAGGTAATCTTGTTTTTAAACTTCTTAGAAATTCAATTACTTTCTTATTATCTTTTAATAATTTTTTTAATAAATCATTATTTTCAAATAGAAATAAATTTAATAAATCTTTTTCTTCTAAATGTTTATAATCTTCAAGAAAAATTAATAAACTTTCATTACCATGTTCTTTTATAAATTCAAATAGTTTTAAATAACTTAATGGTTCTTTTTCCATATTAGACTCCTTATTTATATGTTTCTTCTTTTAAGTTGGAAATATTATAATTCATTATTGAAATATAGTCTTCATTTTTATTTATATCTTCATCTGTAATTGTAGCTAAGCTTTTAAATAATAATGTTTTTGAAGATGTTTCTTTAGTTAATTTTGTTACTAATTCATTGTCTTTAGTCCATTCATTTACGAAAATATAAGATAGTGATTTATTATTTAATAAAGAAGTAGCAAGTTTTATATTACTATCTATTTCTTTACCATTTTTAGTTAAGTTTATAACTTCAAAACCATATTTTTCTAAGAATTTTAATGATTCATCATAAGAAATAATTTTTTTATTATTAGAGTTTTTAGCAGTTCTGTTAAGTTCTGTATCAAGTTCTGATATATCAAGTTTTAGTAGTTTATAGTTATTATTTATTTCTTGTTTTAAATAAGGGTTTTCAATATAATCTGACAATTCTTGTTTAATGTTTTGTGCTAGCATTAATATATTTGAAGGATTTAACCATATATCACTTTTAGCATATGTTTCTTCTAATCCATAACTAGCATCAATTATTTTAATATTTTTATTTTTTTGTAAAATAACTGTTGCGTATTCTCTATCAGTATTATTTCCATTGTAAATAAGTAAATCGTTATTACTAAAGTCTTTTAATTGTTTATTAGTTAGTTTATATTCATTAATATCTACACCATTTGGATAAATACTTTTAATGTTAGCACTTTCGCCATATAATCTTTTTGTTACATATTCAATTGGATAAATCGTAGTAATAATATTTATTCCTTCCATATCATATCTTTTAATACATCCGGTAAGTAATGTTATTGTTATAATTAACAATATTGTTAATATCTTTTTTTTCATAATTTTTTCTCCTTTTTTGGTACAGGATCATAACCTGGTTTAGACCATGGACCACATTTTAATAATCTTTTTATTGTTAAATAAGTTCCTTTAAAAAAACCATAAGTTTGGTATGATTCGATTGCATAGTTCGAACAAGTAGGTGTGAATTTACACATATTATGCCAAGGACCTGGTATTTTTTGATAAATTTTTATAAAAAAAATTGCAAGGTGTTTCATATCTTTCACCAATATTATTTTACTATTAATTTAAGAATTTATCAATTATAAGTTCTAATTTTTATAAAAATATGGTAAGATTAAGTAAGAAAGGAGAATTTAAATTGGAAGAGTTATTAAATAAAATAGGAGTAGTACCTAATAATATAAAGCTATATTATCAAGCTTTTACTCATTCATCTTATTCATTTGAACATATACATACTGAATCTTATGAAAGATTAGAGTTTTTAGGAGATGCAATCGTAGATTTAGTTGTTTCTGATTACTTATATAATAGCAAATTATATAAAGAAGGAGAAATGACTAAAATAAGGGCTAGCTATGTTTGTGAAAATGCGTTATATGAATATGGTATGGATTTAGGATTTAGTAATTACATAAAAGTAGGACATGGGGAAATAGTAACTGGAGGAAAATATAAAAAAGCCATAGTTGCTGATGTATTTGAAGCTCTTATGGGAGCGATATATTTAGACTTGGGTTATGAGAAAGTTAAAGAAGTTGCACTTAATATAATTGTTCCTTATATTGAAGATAAAAGTAAAGTATTTTTTAGTGATTATAAAAGTGCTCTTCAAGAAGCAGTGCAAACTGATAAAAAATCTATGGAATATGTTTTACTTGAAGAAAGTGGACCTTCACATCATAAATATTTCAAAGTTGAGGTAAAAGTAGATGATATTGTATATGGTGTTGGTGAAGGTGGAAGTAAAAAAGAAGCAGAACAAAATGCCGCAAAAAAAGCATTAGAATTATTAGCAAATAAATAAGAAAAGAGGTAGTATATGAATTTTTTAACTGTAGCAGAAAGTATTAATAAGATATTTTATAGTTATGATTATAACATTTTAAGTTTTTTACATAAACTTGCTGAGAGTTTAGGCAACTTTTTAACTCCATTATTTAATTTTTTTAGTTTAATAACCGAAAAAGGGATATTATTACTTTTAATAGCAATAATATTAATGTTATTTAAAAAAACAAGAAAAGTTGGAATATGTATGTTTGGGTCAGTTTGCTGTGGTGCAATTATAACTAATTTTATTTTAAAAGATTTAATTGCTAGACCAAGACCTTTCATAGATGAAACTAGTATTTTTAATACATGGTGGAAGTTTGTTGGAAGTGTTAATGAAAGTGAATTTAGCTTTCCATCAGGACATGCTACAAGTGTTGCCGCAGGAATGATAAGTATTATGTTATTATGTAAAAGTAAGAAAAAATATTTATGTATTATACCTATTATTTTAATAGGAATGGCTAGAAATTATTTGATGGTTCACTATCCAAGTGATGTTTTATTTGGAATAATCGTAGGATTAATCTCGGCCTTTATCGCATATTTAATAACAAATCTTATCTATAAATTGTTAGAAAAATATAGTGATAAGACTTTTTGTAAATTTATTCTTAAATTTGATTTAAAAAAATTACTTTTTGATGAATAAAATAATTATTTTTGCATAATATAATAATGTCATGAGGAATTTATGACATAACTCAAGGAAAAAATCCTTGAGTTTTCTTTATTTTTTATTATTTTTTTGATAAAATATAATATGTAATTGAAAGGATGATAAATATGTTTGAAACACTTAGTGATAGATTACAAAATGCAATAAAAAATATAAAAGGTTATGGAAAAATAACTGAAGAAAATATAGATTCAATGGTAAGAGAAGTTAGACTTGCTCTTCTTGAAGCTGATGTTAATTATAAGGTAGTAAAAGAATTTACTAGTGCTGTTCGTGAAAAAGCTTTAGGAGAAGAAGTTAAAAAAAGTTTAACACCTGGAGAAATGTTTGTTGGAATAATAAGAGATTCTTTAGTAGAGCTTCTTGGAGGTGTTAATACACCTTTAAATTTAAATGGTAATCCTGCTTGTTTAATGCTTGTAGGTCTTCAAGGAAGTGGTAAAACAACAACAATTGGGAAACTTGCTAATTTATTAAGAAAAAAACATAATAAAAAACCACTTTTAGTGGCTTGTGATATATATAGACCTGCCGCAATAGAACAATTAAAACAAATAGGAAAAGAACTTAATATACCTGTGTATTCTGAAGATAGTAAAGATGCTGTTAGTATTGCTAAAAATGGTGTTTGTTATGCTAAAGAAAATGGCTATGATTATGTTTTAATAGATACAGCAGGTAGACTTCATATAGATGATAATTTAATGGATGAATTACAAAGTATAAAAAATCTTGTAAAACCAGAAGAAACATTACTTGTAATTGATTCAATGATGGGACAAGATGCGATTAATGTAATAACAGGTTTTAATTCAAAAATAGATTTAACAGGTGTAATTTTAACAAAACTTGATGGTGATACAAGGGGAGGAGTTGCTTTATCAGTTAGACATTTAACTAATGTTCCGATTAAGTTTATCGGAGATTCTGAAAAGATGGATGGAATTAGTTATTTTTATCCTGATCGTATGGCCTCTCGTATTTTAGGAATGGGTGATATTTTATCAATTGTAGATAAAGCAAATGAAGTAATTGATGAAAAAGAAGCAGAAAAATCCCTTAAAAAAATGCAAAAAGGAAAGTTTGATTTAGAAGATTTTTTATCACAAATGAAACAACTAAAAAAATTAGGACCACTTGAAAATCTTTTAAAATTAATACCTGGTGCTAGTAAAATGGGACTTAATAATGTAAATATTAATCCTAAAGATTTAGCACATATCGAAGCTATTATTTTATCAATGACACCTTATGAAAGAAAACATCCTGAAATATTAAAAGCATCAAGAAAAGAAAGAATTGCTAAAGGTAGTGGAAGAAATGTAATGGAAGTAAATAGATTACTTACACAATTTGAACAATCTAAGAAAATGATGAAAATGCTTTCAAATGGAAATATGAAATTACCATTTTAAAAATAAATAAAAGAATTATAAAGGGTGTAGTTGTTTATGAAAGAAAATAAAGAAAAATTAAATTTAAAGGAAGCTTTAAAAAATTTAAAAAGAACAATTAAATATTTAAAACCATATAAAAAACAAGTTTTTTTAGATGTTTTATTAACACTTATAATAACAGTTCTTAGTGTACTTGGACCTTTATTAAGTGCTAAACTTATGATTTATTTAACAAATGGTAATTTAAATAAAATTTTCATAATTGCTTTAATTGTTTTAATATTTGAAGTATGTGAATGTGTTTTTCATAATTTAAATCATTTATTATTTTCTAAAATGAATGAAAAAGTAGTTTTAAGTATTCAAATGGAATTATTAAAAGAAATATTTAATCTTGAAACAAAAGAATTTGATAAAACCAATTCAGGTATTTTTATTGAAAGATTAAGAAGAGATACAAGAGATATATCAAGAATATTTTCTTCTTTAAATACAAGTATTTTTTCAGCTTTATCGAGTCTTGGTGTTTTAATAACAATATTTGCTTTAAATAAAATAATGTTTTGTTTTATGATATTTAGTATGATATGTAAATATATAATTCAAGAAAGAAGAACTGTAAAAGTAACAAAATTAAGAGAAAAATATCATGAATTAGAAGAAAAAAATACAGGCTTTGTTAATGAATTTATTCGTGGAATGAGAGATATTAAAGTTTTAAATTCTAAAGAAAACTCTATTGCTTTAATTGAAGAAAATGTAAATAAGGTAATAGATAATAAATTAGAAACAGCAAAGGTAAGTTTTAAATTTGATGTATTTGCTGATAATACTTATAGTATTTTAAAATTTTTACTTATAGTTTTGGGATGTATTTTAGTTAGAATAAATAATTTAACAATTGAAACATTTATTATAATATATATGTATAAAAATGATGCTTTTTATTTAATTAATGAAATTACAAGAACAATTGATCTTTTAGAAGATTTTAATGTTTCTGCTGTTAGAGTATTTGAACTTATAGATAAAGAAAAGTATAAAAAAGAGCATTATGGAACGATTCATATTAATAAATGTTTAGGAAAGATAACTTTTAAAAATGTTAATTTTTCTTATAATGGTAAAAATAAAGTATTAAATAATGTTAATTTTGAAGCATTACCTAATCAAACAATTGGATTTGTAGGTAAAAGTGGAAGTGGAAAAACGACTATTTTTGCTCTTATTAATAAGATGTATAATGTAGATAATAATATGATATTTATTGATGATTATGATATAAATAGTTTAGATGAAGCATCAATAAGAAATAATATTTCACTTGTTATGCAAAATCCATATATATTTAATATGAGTATAAAAGATAATTTAAGAATTATAAATAAATCTGCTAGCGATAAAAAAATAAAAGAGGTATGTAAGATAGCATGTATTCATGATTTTATTATGTCGCTTCCTAATAAATACGATACAGTTGTAGGAGAAGGAGGAGTTGTTTTATCGGGAGGTCAAAGACAAAGACTTGCTATAGCAAGAGCACTTTTAAGACAAACTAAAATAATTTTATTTGATGAAGCAACAAGTGCTTTAGATAATGAAACACAAAGTTTAATTCAAAAGTCAATTAATAATATGAAAGGTAATTATACAATGTTAATAATAGCACATAGATTATCTACGATTATTAATTCAGATAAAATTTATTTTATAGATAATGGAAAAGTAATAGATGAAGGAACACATGAAGAATTATTACAAAAAAATAAAGAATATAAAAATTTATATGAAATGGAAATAAAAAAATGTAGCTAACTTAAAGCTACATCTAAAATCATCATAAAAGAAAATCCAATTAAAGTAAATAGGGCCATAAGCTCTTTTTTCTTGTTCGTTTGACTTTCTGGTATTAATTCTTGAACTACAACATATATCATGGCACCTGCAGCAAAGGCAAGTAAATAAGGAAGCAGATATCTAACTTTAATTACTAAAATTGCTCCGAGTACTCCCGCTATAGGTTCAACTATGCCACTTAATTGTCCTAAAAAGAATGCTTTCTTTCTTGAAAATCCTTCTCTTAAAAGAGGAAGTGAAACAGCAGTACCTTCAGGAAAATTTTGAATACCTATTCCTAATGCTAAAACACAAGCAGTTGTAGTTGTCGCTCCATCAAGACCATATATAACAGATCCAAACGCTACACCAATTGCCATGCCTTCTGGAATATTGTGAAGTGTTATAGATACAACTAACATTATTGCTCTTTTTAAACTCGTTTTATCTTTTTTATCTTTCCTTTCTTTTTTAGTGGAGATTTTATCATATAATTTATCCCCAATAAAAAGAAGAATCCCTCCACCCATAAATCCAATAAAAGCAGTTAACCACGCGTTTAAATTTAAACTAGTAGCCATTTCAATTGATGGACTAATAAGTGAAAAAAAGGATGCTGCAATCATAACTCCTGCAGAAAAACCAAGCATTGCGTCAAGTAAATTCTTATTTATTTTTTTAAAACAAAATACAAGCGCAGCTCCAAGTGCTGTTATACTCCATGTAAATAAAGTAGCTATTAATGTTTGCTCAATACTATTTAAATTATTAAAAAATTCTAACATAATTCCTCCAAAAACTATAATAATATATGATATTTATTAATAAATTGCCACATAGATTAAAACCTATAAATAAAAACTAGGTAATTTACTTATACATAAAATTAAATTTTTCATATCATAAAATTAGATAGGGGGATTTAAAATGTTTAATAATAGATGTGGTAGACAAAACTTTATGGCAATGCCAAGTCAAAATGGTTTAATTGATATTGATAACAATACAGGAAATATAGATATAGATTTCGCTCAAACTCAAGCAACTAATCAAAACGATACTATGACTGCAGTAACTTCTAATGCTCCAATTATGGAACCTATGCGTGAAAGAGTAGTAAACAGAACTATAGTTCATAATGTTCCACATGTTTGTCCAATAAGAACAAGAATAGTTAATCATCATGTTTATCAACATACTTATCAACCAAGTTATACTTGCTGTGAAGAAAATGTATGTGAACATGTACAATGTGGTTCTTGTTGTAACTATTAAAAGACCTTTGGTCTTTTTACTTTTTATTAATAAAAATACTTTTAAAGGTATTTTTTTATTGGTATAATATAAATATAGATAGGATGTGATTTTTTTGTGAAAGCATTAGTATTAGGTGGCGGTGGTGCTAAAGGTAGTTATGAAGTAGGAGTTTTTAAAGCACTAAGAAAACTTCATATGAAATTTGATATTGTAACAGGTGTATCTATTGGTTCAATAAATGGAGCTTTTTATGTTGCTAACGAATATAAAAAATGTCTAAAAATGTGGCAAAAAATAACAACATCAGATTTGTTTGATGTTGCAATAGGAAGTAAGATGTCAAAAGAAGATATAAAACTTCTTGTAAAACAAATGTCAACCGGAGGAATTAGTTTTTCTAATGCTTATAATTTTCTTAAAAAAAATATTAATGAAGAAAAAGTTAGAAAATCTAAAATTGACTATGGACTTGTTACGGTATCACTTACAAATAAAAAGCCAAGATTTTTAACTAAAGAACAAATACCATATGGAAAACTTGTTGATTATATTTGTGCGAGCTCTATTTGTTATCCTTTCGTACAGGCCCAAGATATAAATGATGAAAGTTTTATTGATGGAGGTTTTTATGATGGCATTCCTATTAATCTTGCCATAGATATGGGAGCAACTGAAATACTTGCAGTTGATTTATCTGTTTTAGCTATTAATAAAAAACCAAAAGATAAAAATATAAAAGTAGATGTTATAAAAATGAAAGATAAAACACCACTTACATTAACTTTTACAAAAGAATATGCTAATAAAAATATAAAATATGGTTATAACGATACAATGAAACATTTTAATAAATTAGATGGTAAATTTTATACTTTTAGAAAAAATGATTTAGATAAATCATATAATGAATTAAATAAATATTTTGTTGAAATTTTAAAATCTACTATTTTAAATGAGCCAAAAAATAAAATAGTTAATGAACTATTTAGTATTGCTAAGATAAATAAATTATTTGTAAAAATAAAATATAATCATGATTTTAAAGAAGAAGTAGAAGAAGCTTTAGAACATCTTGGAGTATTATTTGATATTCCAAATGAAAATATTTATTCAATAAAAAAATATAATAAATTATTAATAAGAAAAGTTAAAGAACTTAATTATATAAAAATAAATAAAAATTTAAAAGATAAGTTTTTAATAGGGTATATGTATAATAAATATATGAAAAGTGAAAATAAAGAAGAAATAATAAAAGAAATGTATAATTTATCTTTAATATTTCCAAGAGAATATCTTTGTACTGTATACTTAATAGCTATATCAAAAAAACATAGTTTGTTTTTAAAAGCAGATGGTATTTATGATGATATTTTAAAAGAGTTAAATGTAAAGTAAACACTTTAGTAAAATAATTTGTCTAATTTTGTCAAATTTATTGTAAAATAATTTTAAGTGTTTTATTATAATATTGGGGAGTGTGATACATATGATATATCCTTCAATTGATAAATTATTAAATGTTGTAGATAGTAAATATCGTTTAGTTCATCTTGCAGCTTTAAGAAGTGATGACATAAGAGAAAATAATAATTTACAAAAAAATGAAGAAGATTATGTTTCTAAAAAGAATATAGGAAGGGCACTTGAAGAAGTAGCAGACAATTTAATTATAATAAAACAACCAGAAGAAAAAAAATAACCCGAAAGGATTATTTTTTTTGTGCTATTTCTTTTGTGTTTTTCCAAATCATAATCATAATTAGGAAACCTTCATAAACTAGTCTAATTGTAATTGGACCAAGGATCAATACAATTAAGAATAATAAGAAACTTTGTCCGATAAATGAGAATGAGAATAAAATAACATAAATTGTACCAATTAAGTATAATACTTTTAAAATTGGTTCAATAATCATTATTCTAAAATCAAGTAATTCTTTTAAAGTAACAAGTTTTTTATTTAATCCTTTATTGTCTTTCTTAATAAATAAGAAATAAACAAGAATTCCTCCAACTACAGCAAGTACTGCAGCAATAATTCCCCAAATAACACTTCCTGCAGCAGCAGAACCAAGGTTATTTGAAGAACCACCAATATAATCATAATCATACATAAAAACAAACACTCCTTTCTAATTATATGTTAACATTAAAGGTCATAAAATACAAGAAAAATTTATTTGACTAAACACTTTTATTGTACTATATTAAATTTATATGAAAAACATTTAAAATTATGAAAAGAGGTATGTATGAAAATAATAAAGTATAAGAAATTACCAGGTAATAAATATAAAATAACTTTAGATAATAATGACATAATCCTTTATGAAGATATTATTATAAAAAATATGATTTTATTGAAAAAAGAAATAAAAGAGAATGAATTAAAACAATATTTAGATGAAAATATTTTTTATGAAGCTTATTATAAAGCATTAAATTATTTAAAAGTAAAAATGCGTAGTACAAATGAAATAGAAAAATATTTAGCAAAAGAATTTAACAAAGATTTAATAGAAAAAATAATTCTTAATTTAACTAAAGAAGGTTATTTAAATGATGATTATTTTACAAAATGTTATATAAATGATTCGATAAACTTAAAAAATATTGGACCTAATAAAATAATTCATGAACTTGAAAAATTAGGAATAGATAAAAGCATTATAGATAAAAACATTAAATTATTTACTAGTTCAATAGAAGAAGAAAAAATAAAAAAAATAATAGATAAAAAAGTTAAAACTAATAAGAATAAATCAGTATATAATTTAAAAAATAATATAAAACTTAATCTTATTAATCAAGGATTTAACGTTGACATAATAGATAAAAATATTAATAATATTAACTTTGATGAAACAAGTATTTATGAAAAAGAATATAATAAGTTATATAATAAGTTATCTAAAAAATATACTTCTTATGAATTAGAACAAAAAATAAAACAAAAACTTTATCAAAAAGGTTTGTTTAAATAAAAATATGTGAGATAAATCCCACATATTTTTATTTATTATTAGACTTATTAGAACTAGTTTTTAATTTAGACATATAAGTATTAAAATCGCCATTTAATTTATCATCATGAATTTCAACACCATATTCTTTTCTTAATTCTTCAAGTTTTTTATAGAATAAAGCACTATCTTCACTTAATTTTTTTGTAACAAGTGTTTCTTTAATAGTAGTTTTAACATCTTTAAGTTCAGGTTTTTTCTTTTCATCAGTTTTATAGATTATATGATATCCATATTTAGTTTTAACTGGAGTAGTTGTATATGTTCCTTTTTTAAGATTATATGCTGCTTTTTCAAATTCTTCAAGCATATCACCAGTATTAAACCATCCTGTATCGCCACCTTTGTCTTTAGTAGCTTTATCAGTTGAATATTCTTTAGCAAGTTTATCAAAATCTTCACCATTATTTAACTTTTTAATAATATCTTTTGCTTTATTTAAAGCTTCTTTTTCTTTATTATTTTTTTCTTCAGTAGTCATTCCATCAAGGGTATCAATAGAAATTAAAATATGTTTAGTTCTAATATCTCCAAAAATATTTTCATCGTAATATTTTTGAATTTCTTTATCAGTTAAACCTTTTTTAACTAATTCTTTAACTGCTTCATTTCTTCTGTAAGAAAGTGAAACAAATTTTTCAAATTCAGTTTTTGATTCTAATCCATAATAATAAGCAATTAAATATTCAAAAGTTGTATTATATTTTTTAGCAGAATCTTCAACTTCTTTAACTTTTTCCTTTATATATTCTTTTTCTTCTTTACTAGTGTCTTTGTATTTGTCACTTAAAATCATTTCATCAATCATGTCTACTAGAACACCAACACCATATTTGTCTTTAATTTTTTCATAAAATTCAGTTACAGATATATTTTTATTATTACTTGTAACAATTGCATCTTCACCATTTTTTAAAACTGGTACTTTTCCACATCCTACAAGTGAAAAAATTAATAAACCTGAGATAAGAATTTTACCACTATTTTTAATTATTTTGTTCATAATTATATCCTCCTTCAAATAGTTACATGTTTATCTTATCAAAAAAATAAAAAAAAAACAATAATTTAGTCTTTTATATACACAAATTTCACAAAAACCCATAAAATAATTTAGAACAATAAAAAAGGAGGAGTTATTTATGAATTATGTATCATCATCAGCAATCGTATTAGTTTTATTTATCTTACTAATTATAATACTAGGTGCTTGGATTTAAGGGGGTGTATGTATGAAAAATAATGAATGCTGTAATGAAAAGAATGTAAAACATACAGGAAGTGGTTTACTAATTATTGTTGTTTTATATATCTTACTTGCTATAATTTTTAGTTCATTTGGAACTAATAATAATGTATGTTGTTATTAATAAAAATATTATATAATTTTAAAAAGAGGTTAACCTCTTTTTAATTTTGTAATATTTCATATATTTCTTCAACTGATTTACTAAAGTTATCTTGATAAAAAGGAATTAAATGTAAATGATAATGTTTAACTTCTTCTAAAACACCATTATTTTGGATTATTCTTAAACCATCATAATTTAATTTTTCTTTTAAACCTTTAGCTATTTTTTTACTAATTAATAATATATGTTCTAAAACTTCGATAGGTATATCATTAATATCTATATAATGATTTTTTGGTATTATTAAAGTATGTCCTGGTCTTTCAGGATTAATATCTAAAAATACCTTTACCATTTCATCTTCATATAAAGCATAACTCGGTATTTCTTCTTTTACTATTTTACAAAAAATACAATTTTCCATATTAACCTCACTTTCTTAATTTTATTATAAAATAAAACTAGTTTTTTTAAAAGTTTAAAATGTTTTAATTGACTATAAAATGTACATAATATATAATAATATTAGAATAAGGAAGGGATAATTATGAGTAAAAAGTTTCTTATTAATTTTAAAAAGGATAATAATAATTTAAGTATTAAAAAAGAAGAAAAAAATAATGTGGATGAATTAGGATTAAGTACTATAAAAAGTGAAGAAAAAGAAGGCTATAGTCCATTAAATGATAATATGAAAACACATTATGCTAACATTAATGATTTAATAAATAATAAAAAAGAGGATATTCCTGTTGCTAGCGAAGAAGTAAAAGAAGAAGTAGGAGTTAATAATGATATAGATAATAGTAATATTAATAGTAATAGTAATAATGATATAGAAAAAACAACTGTTGTTTCTTTAGATGAAATTGATAATGAGTTAGATAAAATAAATAAAAAAGAGCAACCTTTCTTCTTTAATAATAATTTTATGAATAAAAATAAGGAAGAAGAGAAAAAAGAAAATAACAATATAAATAATACTATATCTGATAATGTAAGTAGTATGCCATTAAATAATGCAAATAATAATTATCCAAAAGAAGTTGATTATGAAGAAGAAAATTTAGGGTTTATTAAAAACCGTAAAATAAATAAAAAACTTTTGTTAATAATAGGAATAATATTTTTTATATTAATTTTAGGATTAATTATATATTCTATGTTAAAACCAGGAACTCTTAATAATATATCAATGTCATTAGATGATATAATTTACTATGGAGAAAATAATAGCTTTAAGGTAACTGCTATTGGTAAAAATAATTTAAGAAAAACAAAGTATACGTTTACTGTTAATAGTGATATTGTGTCAATAAAAAATGAAAGTATGGTTGGTAAAAAAGTTAATAACAGTATATACGCTTATAAATTAGGAAGTTTTAATATTGAAGTAACAGGAAGTTATAAAGATGTAAATAAAAAATTAAATAAAAATATAACAGTATGCAAAAGATTAAGTGAAGAAAATCTTCCTCAAAAACAAGTAATTGCGTATTTTAATGAAGAAAGTAGTTTAAATATTAATCTTGGTGATGATATCTGCTATAAAAATATCACTTTTGAAATTGAAGACACATCAATCGCAGAAATAAATGAGAATAGGGTAATTAAAGGGAAAACAAAAGGGTATACCTCTTTAATAATTAAACAAAATAATAATACTTTTAAAATAGATCTTAGAGTAGTTGATAAAAGTACTGTTAATTTAGTGGAAAGAGTTTATTTAGAAAATATTGAAGATAGCATAGTTATGAATGTAAATGATGTTCAAATATTAAAACCTACTATTATACCGGTAAATGCTACGGATAAAAACATTACATTTTCATCGAGTGATGAAAAGATTATATCAGTAAATAATAAAGGAGAAGTTAAAGCATTAAATAAAGGTAGCGCTAAAATTATTATAAAATCAAATGATAATGCTTATACAAGTACTTTAAATGTTTTTGTAAAAGGAACAAACGATGAAGAAATAGAAATGTATAGTCCTGTAAATGTGTCTATAAAAAGTAGTAATAATAAAAATGTTGTAACAGTAGATGATTTAATTATATTAAGTGTTAAATTTGATAGTAAATTAAGCGTTAATCCAAAGGTAAATGTATTAAATAATGATATAGATATGGTATGTTCTACAACAGATACGCCAATATGTGTTGCTACATTTAAAATTAAAAGTGATAGTCCAAAAGGGAAAATAAATTTTATAATAAAAGATTATAAAGATGTAAATAATAGGATTGGAAATGAAATAAAAACCACTACTGATAGTAGTGAAGTAATTGTTAAATAAAGTATGTATATGCATACTTTTTTAAATTGGTATAAAAAATATTTGAAAAATGAAATTTAAGTCATTTGCAATGCATTTTTATATATGTTAACCTATCTAACTGGATGGTTTATGGGAAAAGATTATAAGAAAGAATTAATAAAATTAGTAGAAAAAGCAAAAGGTTAATAAAGGATATCATGATTATTTTAAAAATAAAGATTTAGTAAATAATTAATGAAAAACAAAGTTTATTAGTTTAGAAAATAGTTAAAATTACCATTTATAAATATTTTGTATCACTTGCTTAATTTGTAAAAAAATGTTAAAATATATTCATAAATATTTCTATATAGAAAGGAAGATATTTTTATGGATGAAACGATGATTTTTAAATGCGATGATTTGGAAAATTATATGATTACAGAAACACTTATGAAAGTTAATAAGTATCTTGAAGAAAAAGGTTATAATGGTATAAATCAAATCGTAGGGTATTTATCAACTGGTGATTCTTCATATATTTCTAGTTATAAAGATGCAAGAAAATTAATTCAAAAAATAGAACGCGAAAAAATACTTGAAGCTTTACTTAAAAATTATCTTAAGGATATAAGATGAGATATTTAGGATTAGATTTAGGAACAAAATCTTTAGGACTTTCTTTATCTGATAAAACTGGTTTAATCGCATCTTTTTATAAAAATATTTCTTATACAGATGAAAATAAACTTATCGAAGAAATAAAAGATATTGTAGAAAAAGAACATGTTGAAAAATTAGTTTTAGGACTTCCTAAAAATATGGATAATTCATTAGGATGGAGAAGTGCTGAAACAATAGAGTTTAAAAAGAAATTAGAAGAAAAGTTAGATAAAGAAATAATTCTTGAAGATGAAAGATTAACAACTAAAATAGCAGAAAATATGCTTATTGATTTTGATTTATCAAGAAAAAAAAGAAAAAAAGTAATTGATGGCGTTAGTGCTGTTATTATACTTCAATCATATTTAGATAGAAAGGAAAGGTAGTTATGGAAAATATTGAAGAAATAAAAGATGATATGTTTATCGGATTTAATGAAAAAGGAGAAAAAACAACATTTTATAAGTTATTAGAGTTTGACTCTACAGAAACAGGAAAGCATTATTTAGCATATACTGATAATTCTATTGATGAAAAAGGAAATGTACGTGCTTATGGTTCAGTTGTTACACAAGAAGGAGATTTAATGAAATTAGAACCAATTACAACAGAAAAAGAATGGAAAGTTATTGAAATGGCTTTAAATGTTATTCAAGAACAATCTAAAAATGAAGAGGATAAATAATTGATGGAAAAACATGGTCGTAAATTAAAGAAAAAATTTAAGATTATGCTTGTGATAGTTGCAATATTACTAATTGGTATTGCAACTTTATTAGGAACTTTCTGTTATTTTAAATCTCCAGTTTCTAATGATAAAAAAGAAGTAAGTGTAGTTATAGAAAGTGGTTCAACAATAAGTGATATTGCAACTTTATTAAAAAAAGAAGGATTAATAAAAAATGAAGCATTTTTTAAATTATATGTAAAGCTAAAAAATGTTTCTAATGTTTATGCTGCTAAATATTATTTTAGTCCTTCAATGAATTTAGATAAAATAATCGATACCTTAAAAAAAGGAGGATTTAATGAAAATGAAATATCTATTACTTTTAAAGAAGGTATTAATATAAGAAACATAGCTAAATTAATAAAAGAAAACACTTCTAATAGTGAAGAAGATGTTTATAAAACATTAAAAGATGAAAAGTATTTAAATTCTATTATAGAAAAATATTGGTTTTTAACAAATGATATAAAAAACAGTAAAATATATTATTCACTTGAAGGGTATTTATTTCCAGATACATATAGATTTAATAATAAAGATGTATCTGTAGAAGAAATATTTAATAAAATGTTAGATCAAATGGAAAAAAAGTTAAATAAATATAAAAAACAAATAGAAAAAAGTAAATATTCTATTCATGAATTAATGACTTTAGCATCAGTTGTTCAAAGTGAAGGATATAATGAAGAAGATTTTAAGAATATTGCCAGTGTATTTTACAATAGATTAAAAACAGGAATACCTTTAGAAAGTTGCGTTACATCATATTATGGGGTAAAGAAAGATATGACAGATGAATTACTTCAAAAAGATATTAATGCTGAGAATCCTTATAACACAAGAGGAAATAATCCAGTTAAAATGCCTATTGGTCCTATTAGCATGCCGGGAGAAAAAGCACTTGATGCAACTTTTAATCCTATTGAAACTAGTTATTATTTCTTCGTATCTGATAAAAACAATAAATTATATTTTACAAAAACATTAAACGAACATGAAAAAATAATAAAAAAACTACAAAATGAAGGGTTATGGTTGGAATGGTAGAAGAAAAAATAAGTGAAATAAAAAGTTATGCTAAAGAAAATAATGTTCCTATTATGATGGATGATGGGATTGATTTTTTAACATCATTAATAAGACAAAGAAAAGTAAAAAATATTTTAGAAATAGGTACTGCAATAGGATATTCAGCTATAATGATGGCACTTGTAGATGAAAATATTAAAATAACATCTATAGAAAAAGATAATAAACGTTATTTCGAAGCAATAAAAAATGTTAAAAAATTTAATTTAGAAGATAGAATAACATTATTATATAATGATGCTTTAGAAGTTAAACTTAAAGATAAGTATGATCTTATTTTTATCGATGCTGCTAAAAGCAAAAATCAAGATATATTTGAGCACTTTGCTAGAAATTTAAGTGATAAAGGAGCTGTTGTTACTGATAATTTAAGTTTTCATGGCTTTGTTAGTAAAGAAACAAATGAAATTAAAAACAGAAACATAAGAGGATTAGTTCGTAAAATTAAAAATTATATTTCGTTTCTTAATCAAAATGATGATTATAAAACAGTATTTTATGAAATAGGGGATGGAATATCTGTTACAACTAAAAAATAAGAGGTATATTATGGATTTAATAGCAAAAGTAAATTCTTATGAAAAACTAGATGATTATATAAAAATGGGAGCTAACGCTTTCCTTTTTGGTATAAAAGATTTTTCTATAAATAGTTTAACTAAGTTAAAGATAAAAGATTTAAAGAAAATAAAAACTAAATATAAAAATATTAAAATATATATTTTAATTGATAAAAACATGTTCAATAAAGATTTAGAAAGATTAACTAAGTTTTTAATAAATGTTGATAAACTTAATTTAGAGGGAATATTCTTTTATGATCTAGCAGTATATTATATTAAAGAAAAGTATAATTTAAATACTCCTTTAGTATGGAATCAAAATTATTTTGTTAATAATTATAAAACATGTAACTATTATTATACTAAAGGTATAAAATATGGTGTTATATCCAATGAAATAACAAAAGAAGAAATAGAAAAAATTGTTAAAAATACTAAAATGAATATGTTTATAAATACTTTTGGTTATCAAATGATGAGTTATTCTAAAAGGAAATTAGTTAGTAATTATTTTAAATTTTTAAAAAAAATAAATTTCAAAAAACAACATAAATTAATTGAAAATAAAAGAATATTTAATATTATTGAAGAAAAATATGGAACATGTTTTTTAAGTGATTATGTTTTATGTTATATTGATTATTTAAATTATTTTAAATCTATTGGAGTAAAAGGTATTATTTTAAATGAAGAATTAATTGATAAAAATGCATTTTTAAATATAATTAAAATGTATAAAGAAAACATTATTAAAAACAAATATACTTTTAATGATGTAAAAAAACTTGTACCTAATGTAGATTTAGGATTTTTAAATACAAAAACAATATATAAAGTTAAAGATAGGTGATATTTTTGGAAAAAATAGAATTAATGGCACCAGCAGGTGATATAGAAAAATTGAAAATAGCATTATTATATGGAGCAGATATAGTTTACATTGGTGGAAAAAAATATAGTTTAAGAGCTAATGCAAGTAATTTTACAATTGAAGATATAAAATCTTCTTGTATTTTTGCTCATAAATTAGGTAAAAAAGTTTATGTAACAGTAAATATTTTATTTCATGATGAAGATTTAGAAGGCGTAAAAACATATCTAAAGGAACTAGAAGATTCATGTGTTGATGCTGTTATTATATGTGATGCATTTTTAATACCTATTATAAAAAAAGAAACTCCAAAGTTAAAAATTGTTATGTCTACTCAAATGTCAACTTCTAATACTTTAAGTGTAAAACATTTTATGGAAGAAAAAGTAGATTCTATTGTTCTTGCAAGGGAAGTTACAAAAAAAGAAATAAAAGAAATATATGATGAAACGCATGCTGATTTAGAAGTTTTCTTACATGGAGCAATGTGTACATGTTACAGTGGTAGATGTGTTTTATCAAACTATGTTACAAATAGAGATTCTAATCGTGGTGGTTGTGCGCAAGTATGTCGTTTTTGTTTTGATTTAGATAAAAAAAGAAAGAAAAATTTTTCTATAGCGACAAAAGATTTAAATCTTGCAGATCATATAAAAGATTTAATAGAAATTGGAGTAAAGCATTTAAAAGTTGAAGGTAGAATGAGAGGTACTTATTATATAGCAACAGTAATTAATTGTTATCGAAATTTAATTGATGCATATTATAATAATAACTGGACGAAATCTAATTTAGAAAGAAATTTAAAACTTTTATCTAGGGTAGCTAACAGGGAGTCAACTAGTCAATATTTTATGAATGAAGCAACTTATAAAGACCAATATTATTTAGATAGAATGGAAGTATCTAATCAAGATTTTTTAGGATTAATCTTAGATTATGATGAAAAAACCTCATATGCTACGATAGAACAAAGAAATTATTTTAAAAAAGGAGATAAAGTTAATATTTTCGGACCTGAAAAATGTGATTTTGACTTTGTAATTACTGATATTTTAAATGAAAATAATGAAAGTATTGAAATTGCAAGACATCCTAAAGAAATATTAAAAATAAAAGTTCCAAGAAGTGTTTGTAAAGATTCAATGATGAGAATATGGATAAATTAGGTTAATACACTTGACAAAAAGGCAAAAAAAGTGTATCCTTTTAAAGTATAAAGTTCAAGTAACTAATATTAATTTACGAAAGGATTTTAAGGTGAAATTTATGACAGATAAAAAAGAAGTATATCTTACAAAAGAAGGATATGAAGAAGCTAAAAAAGAATTAGATTATTTAATTAATGTAAAAAGACCAGAAAATATAATTGCTATAAAAGAAGCAAGAGCACTTGGAGATTTAAGTGAAAACGCAGATTATGATGCTGCCAGAAACGAACAAGCTGAGCTTGAAGATAAAATTAAAAAATTACAAGCAATTATTGATAATGGTACAATAATAGATGAAATTTCAACAGATAAAGTTGGGGTAGGAAATACAGTAAAAATTTCTTATTTAGATGACCCAGATGATACGGATGAATATAAAATAGTAGGTAGTCAAGAAGCAGACCCATTTGAAAGTAAAATATCTAATGAATCACCAATAGCAATGGCATTATTAGGTCATAAAGTAGGAGATACTGTTAGTGTTGAAAGTCCAAATGGAAGTTATGAAATTAAAATAATAGAAATTGGTTAAGAAAGTTTTAGACTTTCTTTTTTTTATTTAATAAGATATAATATAGTTAAGAACAAATGTGTGGGAGGTTTTTATGGAAAGAATAATAATGCATATAGATGTAAACAATGCTTTTTTATCTTGGAGTGCAGTTTATTATTTACAAAATGGTTCAAATATAGATATAAGAACAATACCTTCTGCTATCGCAGGAGAAAAAGCTAAAAGAACAGGTATTATTTTAGCTAAAAGTATTCCTGCTAAAAAAATGGGAGTTAAAACAGGAGATGCTATTTATCTTGCTAAAAATAAATGTCCTTCATTAAAAATATATCCACCTAATTATAAATTTTATAGTGAAATGTCTAAAAAAATGTTTGATTATTTATATTCACTTACTCCTGATATTGAAATTGCATCAATTGATGAATGCTATATTGATTATAGTAAAATAAAAAAATTATATGGTGATGAAATTAATTTTGCAAAAAAAATAAATAAAGAAATAAAAGAAAAATTTGGTTTTACAGTAAATGTTGGAATAGCAAATAATAAGTTATGTGCTAAAATGGCTAGTGATTTTGAAAAACCAGATAAAATTCATACCTTATATGATTATGAAGTTGATACTAAAATGAAAAAATTACCAATTGATGAACTTTTTGGAATAGGTAAAAAAACAAGTGAAAAATTAAAACAAATGGGTATAAAAACAATAAATGATTTAGCTAATTATAATTTAGTATCTTTAAAAAAAGTATTTAAAAATCAAGCAATTGATATGATAAATTCTGCTAATGAAATAAACTATGATGAAGTAGAAACAAAACCATATATAAATAAAGGAATAAGTAATGAGATAACTTTAATAAGTGATTGTTATGATGATAATGAAATATATAATAATTTACTTTATCTTTCAGATCTTGTAAGTTATCGTATAAGAAAAATTAATAAGTATGCAACAACGGTAGCAGTTATTATAAAAAATAATAACTTTGTTAGAAAAACGCATCAAAAAAAATTAAATACTCCAATAAATACAAGTGAAGATATATATAATATTGCTAAAGAAATATACAAAAAAAATAAAGAAGATGAAGGAATAAGATTAATTGGAATAAGGTTAGATAATTTAAAAGATGAAAAATTATCGCAAGTATCTTTATTTGATTTAGAAAATAATAATGTTGATAATGAAAAGTTAGATAAAACAATAGATAAATTAAAAGAAAAATATGGTTCTAAAATAATAAAAAGAGCAAGTATGATAACAAAAGAAGATTATAAGGGACTAAAAAAATAAAATATAAATTGATATATATTATAAATTCGTTTATAATTTTATTAGAGGTGATGAGTTATGATTTTACCAGCAGATAGTTATATTGTTGTTAATAAAGGTAATATTTTAGAAATTGATAAAAAAATTCTTATTGATTTATATCAACCTTTAATTGGTTCAAAAGCTATTTCTTTATATTTAACTCTTCTTAATGATTTAGAAAAAAAATATATAACAGATGTTTTCACTCATCATCATTTACTTTCTGTTTTACAAATGAGTTTAAATGATATAAAAATATCTCGTGAAAAACTTGAAGGAGTAGGACTTTTAAAAACATATTTAAAAAAAGATAACATTAATAATTATGTATATGTTTTATATAATCCGATTAGTGCTAATGAATTTTTAAATCATCCGATTTTAAATGTTGTTTTATATAATAATGTAGGTAAAAAAGAATATGAAAGAATTGTAGAAAATTATAAAATTCCAAGAATAAGTTTAAAAGACTATGAAGACATAACCTTATCATTTAATGAAGTGTTTACAAGTGTAAGTTCTAACAGTTTCATTACAAATGAAGACTTAACTATGAAAAATAAAAATAAATTATCTTTTTCAAACTTTTTTGATATGGATTTATTAATTTTAGGAATAGATGAAAATTTAAAAAATGAAAAAGTTTTTAATGAAGAAGTTAAATCATTAATTTTAAATCTAAGTTTTATATATAAATTAGATGTTACAACAATGCAAAATTTAATTAAAGCTAGTCTTAATGAAAAAGGAATGATAGATAAAGATACTTTACGAAAAAGCGCTAGAAATTATTATCGCTTTGAACATAGTGGTAATTTACCTTCGATTATTTATTCAAAACAACCTGATTATTTAAAAACACCACAAGGAGATAATTCTAAAAAAGCAATGATGATTTATACTTTTGAAAATGCGCATCCTTATCAATTGTTAAAAAGCAAATATAAAGATGGTAAGGTTATAGAAAAAGATTTAAAACTTATTGAAAGTTTGCTTCTTGATTTAAAATTAACTCCAGGGGTTGTAAATGTATTAATAGACTATGTTTTAAAAGTAAATAATCAAAAATTAAATAAAAATTATGTGGAGTCAATAGCATCACAATGGAAAAGACTTGGTATTGAAACAGTTGAAGAAGCAATGAATGCATGTAAAAAAGAACATAAAAAATATATTAAAGAAAAAGCTAGTCCTACAAAAAAATTAGATAAAGTACCTGAATGGTTTGATAAACAAATAGAAAAACAAGAAATAACAAAAGAAGAAAAAAAACAACTAGAAGATATATTAAAAGAGTATAATTAAAAGACCTAAAAAGGTCTTTTATTTACAATTGCTTATTTTTTGGGTAATAGAATTAATGTCGTCATTTAAAGAAAATGGTAAATAGAAGTTTACACTTTTAGTATCATCATTAACTTCAATTTCTAAATTAACAACAATGTTATCATAATTTTGTTTTATTTTATATTTAACTCCATTAATATTATCATAATTTTGATATCTATCTTCAAGTTCTTTATAAGCCATATCAATATAAGCATCTTCTTTGTCATACAAATAAATATAATTAACAACAACTTTATCTAATTTTAAAGTGTTTTTATTATATTTAAATGTATAAGTTGTTTTAATGTTATTTTTTTCAACTTTACAAACTTTATTATTGTTACTACATCCACATAAAATTATTATTATAAAAAATATAGTAAGTATTAAATATTTCTTTTTCATAAGCTTTTCCTTCCATATTCTATAATATTATTTTATAATAAATAATTAATAAAAGCAAATAATTAATTGAATAAAATTAATTATTATTATAAAATAAAGATAAGAGGTATTTTTATGGATACAAAAATGTTTAAAAGAAATGATAATAGTTTTATTTGTGATGTATGTAATGCTAGTGTTCCTAAGCTTTTATATTCATCAAGAGACCATTGTAATAATTGTTTATGTTCCAAACATGTTGATGTAAATCCAGGAGATAGATTATCAACTTGTCTTGGCATTTTAAAACCAATCGGAGTAGAGAAAACAAAAAAAGGTATGTTTAAAATAATATATAAATGTTCTAAATGCGGTGAAATAAAAAAAAATATTCAAGCAAGTGATGATAATATAGATGAAATTATAAAAGTAAGTGTTGAAGGAGGTAATTTATGATTACATTAAAAGAGGGTTTAGAAAAACAAAACTTAAAAATAAATAATTCATTAAAAGTAGATTTTAATAAAGAATTAAATAATCCTTATTTTTCTTTAGTATTAGAAAAAATAGATTTAGAAGAAAATAAATTATATAAATATACCTCAAGAATAAAAGATTGTGCGAATGAAGAACAAAATTGTCAAAATTGTAAAGGACTTTGTTTTTGTAAAAATGAAATGAAAGGTTATAAACTTATACCAAATGTTTTAGATAACAAAATAAATTTTGAATATGAAGCGTGTTCATACATGAAAAAAAATCTTAAAGAAACATCTTTTTTAAATAATATAAAACTATATAATGAACCAAGTGAATTAAAAAATGCTAGAATTAAAGATATATATGTTGATGATAAATCAAGAGTGGAAGTTATAAAATATATTAATGACTATATAAAAAATTATAACAAAGATAGATTAAAAGCATTATATTTAACTGGTAGTTTTGGAAGTGGTAAAACATATTTAATAAGTGCATTATTTAATGAACTTGCTAAACAAAATGTTTCTAGTGTTATTGTGTATTTTCCAGAGTTTTTAAGAACTTTAAAATCTTCTTTTAATGATATCGAAAATAGTTATAATGAAAGATTTAATTATGTTAAAAATGCTAAATTATTGTTAATTGATGATATCGGAGCAGAAAATTTAACAACTTGGGGTAGGGATGAAATTCTTGGAACAATTCTTCAATATAGAATGCAAGAAAACTTACCAACATTTTTTACATCTAATTTAAATATGAAAGAATTAGAAGAACATTTAAGTATAACAACATCTTCAAGTGATAAAGTTAAAGCAAGAAGAATAATTGAAAGAATTAAATATTTAACAGATGAAATGACATTAATAGGAATAAACAGAAGAAAATAAAAGCCCCCTTAAAGAGCTTTTTAGATAGACTTATATATCCCTCGAAAATTTCTTCATAATGATATCTATAGTTGAATATATATAATTAGTCAATTACATAATTTATACTATAATAAGTAATAAAATATGTTAATATATTTTATAAAACCATTAAACAATATTTTTTCAAACTTTAAATTGACTAATTTTAAAAAAAATGTTATGTTATATATGTAAATCAATGATGAGGACAAGATTATTAAATAAGTTATTTAAGAAAGTTAGTGGTTGATGTGAACTAATATAATTTTTAATAATTACTACCTACTGAGTGAAATTAATAATTTTCGGTCAAACGCGTTATAGTTAATTAAGTAAAATCATGGATGGTACCGTGTTATATGCACTCCTGTTGTAAGCAGGAGTTTTTATTTTTATGGGGGAATTATGTGTAATAAAGAAAATATAATAAAAAAATATAATTTAAATGTTATTCCTATGGCAAGTTTTTTATATAATTTTTGTGCCATATGTAATCATAATGTTTTTAAAGCCACGCATTATGATATAAAAAGGATATTTCCATATTTAAAAACATGTTCAATTGAATATGTATGTAAAAATTATGATTTAGTATGTGATGGAACAGTGATACTTGTTAGAGATATTAAAAATAATATTATTCCATATTATAATCCTTTAAGAAGAAACAACTTTAATAATTATGAAGATTTTGAAAATATTGAAGAATTAGATTATATTGAGGATGAAATTAAAAAAGAAGTTGATTTACCAAATTTTGATGATTTAGATAATATGTCTTTTTATGAGCTTATCGAAGCATATCGCTTATATAGAGATTCAAAAACACATGGAAAGTATAAAGCATGTAGAGTTTTACATGAAGAGTTTTCAGCAAGAAAAATATCAAAAGTTAGAAGAAAAAAAAGAATAGTTGAAGAAAGAAGGAAAGAAAATGAAGAATATTAAAGAAGATGAAAAATTAAGTGTTTTAAATCATTCTTGTGCTCATTTACTAGCTCAAGCTGTAAAACATTTATATAATGATGCTAAATTTTGGGTAGGACCAGTTATTGAAGAAGGTTTTTATTATGATATTGATCTAAATGGTAAAACATTAACTGAAGAAGATTTACCTGTTATTGAAAAAGAAATGAAAAAAATAGCTAAAGATGGTAAAAGAATAGTAAGACATGAATTAACAAAAGAAGAAGCGTTAGAAAAGTTTAAAGATGATCCATATAAAATTGATTTAATTGAAAGAATGGATGAGGACAATAATATTATTTCTTGTTATACACAAGGAGATTTTACTGATCTTTGCCGTGGACCACATGTTGAAAGCGTTAAAGAATTAAAACATTTTAAACTATTAAAAGTAAGCGGAGCTTATTGGAAAAATGATTCTAAAAATCATATGCTTCAAAGAATATATGGGGTATGTTTTGAAAAAGAAGAAGATTTAAATGAATATTTAAATGAACTTGAAGAAAGAAAACAAAGAGATCATCGAAAAATAGGAAAAGATTTAGATATTTTTATGTCTAATGATTTAGTAGGGAAAGGAATGCCTATGTGGCTTCCAAATGGTGCTTTAATTCGTAAACAATTAGAAAATTATATTTATGAAAAAGAGCAAAAATTGGGTTATCAACATGTTTATACACCATGTGTAGGTACAGTTGATTTATATAAAACAAGCGGTCATTGGGACCATTATAAAGAAAATATGTTTCCTATGATGAAAGTAGATGAAGAAGAATTTGTATTAAGACCAATGAATTGTCCACATCATATGCTTATTTATGCTAATCACTTACATTCATATCGTGAACTTCCTATTAGAATTGGTGAATTTGCTACAGATTTTAGATATGAAGCAAGCGGAGCAGTTAAAGGATTAGAAAGAGTTAGATGTATGTGTCAAAATGATGCTCACCTTTTTGTAAGACCAGATCAAATAGGGGAAGAATTTAAAAAAGTAGTATCATTAATTCTTGATGTATATCATGATTTTGGAATTGAAAATTATAAATTTAGATTATCATTAAGAGATAAAGAAGATAAAGAAAAATATTTTGATGATGATAAAATGTGGGATGAGGCTGAAAATAAACTTCGTGAAGTATTAAATGAATATGGTTGTAGTTATACTGAAGCAAAAGGAGAAGCTGCTTTTTATGGACCAAAATTAGATGTTGAAGTAAAACCTGCTGTTGGACCAGAAGTAACTTTATCAACTTGTCAACTTGACTTTTTACTTCCAAGAAGATTTGATTTAAGTTATATTGATAGCGAAGGAAATAAACAAATACCAGTTGTTATTCATAGAGCTATTTTAGGAACATTTGATAGATTTACAGCATTTATTCTTGAAGAAACAAAAGGAGCGCTTCCTTTATGGCTTAGTCCAACACAAATATGTGTAATACCAGTAAATAATTCATATCATTTGGAATATGCTAAAGAAATAAATGATTTATTATTATCTAACAATATAAGAGTAAAACTAGATGATAGAGAAGAAAAACTAGGTTATAAGATGCGTGAAGCACAAATGCAAAAAATACCATTTACCTTAGTAATTGGAGATAAAGAAAAAGAAAATAATACAGTTACTTATCGTAAATATGGTGATGATAAACAAATTGAAATAAATAAAGAAGATTTTGTAGAAATGTTAAATTACATGATAAAGAATAAGGAAAGATAAAAAGTATGAATAATAAAAAAACAAAATTAATTTCTTTAATTATAGTAGTTGTTTTAGTATTATTAACAATATATATTGTATTTAATACAACTAATAATATAAAAGATACAGAAGACTCATATAATAATTTAGATATAATATCTAACATCAAAAATTATGATATAAAATTAGATTCTGCAAAATTAATAATTGAAGAAGGAAATAAATTTACTATATCAACAAATAATAAATATATTTCTTTAACTGAAGAAGAAAGTAAAATAAAAATAAAAGAAAAAGATCATTTTTCATTTAAAAATAGTTCAACTTTAAAGATAACTATTCCTAAAAATTATAATTTTAATAATTTAAATATTGTAAGTGATGGAGGTATTATAAATATATCTAATTTAAATGTAAATGAACTTTCATTACAATTAAAAGCAAGTTCTTTAACTTTAGATGATGTTGTAGTTAATGAAAAATTAACAATAAATGGTGGAGCAGGAACAATAGATGTTAAAAACAGTGATATATCTAATTTATCATTAGTTGTTGGTGTTGGTAATTGTAATATAAGTGCTAGTTTAAAAAACAATAATGTAATTGAAGCAGGAGTAGGACAATTAAATATAGAGTTATTAGATAATATAGATGATTATAAAATAAAATTAACAAAAGGTATCGGAGATATAACTATAAATAATTTAAAAATAACTGATAATAATACTTTTGGAAATGGTAATAAAAATATATCTTTAACTGGAGGTATTGGTCCAATTAGTATTACATCAAAATAAAAAAAGTTTTTTTCATAAACTTTTTTATTTTATACCAATTTTATTTTCAATAACACAAGATATATCTTCTAAAAGATTATTTATTAAAGTTAAATCATTACCTTCTATCATAACTCTAACAAGAGGTTCTGTACCACTTGGTCTTACAATAATCCTACCTGTATCTTTTAAAATATCTTTAGATTTATTAATAATATTATTAATTTCATCATTAGTAAATAATTCTTTTTTATCCTCATTTTTAACTTTAATATTCTTTGATACTTGAGGATATTTTTTCATTATTTTAGAACATTCTTTTAAAGATTTATTTTCTTCATTAATTATATTTAAAATTTGTAAAGCAGTAAGTTCACCATCACCAGTAGTAGCAAGTTCTTTAAAAATAATATGACCTGATTGTTCGCCACCAATTATATAATCTTTTAATAACATTTCTTCTAAAACATATCTATCTCCTACTTTAGTAGCACTAAAATTAATATTATTTTCATTACAAAACTTAATTAATCCAAGATTTGATAATATTGTTCCTACTAAAGTATTATTTTTAAGTTTATTTTTCTTTTTAAGATTTAAAGCTACGATAGCTAAAATATAATCACCATCAATTATATTACCATCTTCATCTACAAATAAACATCTGTCAGCATCGCCATCAAAAGCAATACCTAAATCAAATTTATTTTTCTTAACATAGTTTATTAAATTATCAAGATGGGTAGACCCACAATTATCATTAATATTTATACCATTTGGTTTAGAACTTAAAAAAACAGGATTTTTTAATACTTTATTAAAAATTTCAGGAGCGGTAACAGAACTAGAACCATTTGCAAGATCAAAAACAACTTTTAAGTTATCTATTTTGTTTCCTGTATTAATTAAATATGAAATATATTTATCTTTTAAAGTAAAATCATCTTTAATTATTCCTATTTCTTCATACTTAATTAAAGGCTTTTCATCTTTATAAGTTTCTTTTTCAATTTCTTCTTCAATTAAATCAGGTAGTTTTAAACCATTTTTATCAAATATTTTTATTCCATTAAATTCAAATGAATTATGCGAAGCTGATACCATAATACCAGCATCAAATATACTATTTTTTACTAAGTATGATACACATGGAGTAGGCACAACTCCAACATTTGTAACATCACATCCATTTGCTGCTAAACCTGATGCTATAGCAGATACTAGCATACTTGATGATATTCTTGTATCGCATCCTATTAATATATGTAATTTTTTATCTTCATCTTTAAGAACTTTTGCACATGATTTTCCAACCTTTAAAGCAAGGCTTGTTGTTAATTCAACATTAGCTATTCCTCTTATACCATCTGTTCCAAATAATTTACTCATAATATTCCTTCTTTACTATATTATTTTTATCTTTATAAATTGAATTATCACTAATTATTCCTCTTACAGAGCAAACAGGATATATTTGTGTATTTTTTCCAATTATTGTTCCAGGATTTAAAACACAATTACATCCAATTTCAGCATAATCTCCAAGAAATGCGCCAACTTTTTTAAGGTTAGTTTCATAACCATTTATTTTTACTAAACCTTTATTACCTTTAACATTTGAAGTTATACTTCCTGCACCCATATGAGCTTTGTAACCTAAGATCGAATCTCCTACATAATTATAATGAGGAGTTTGAACGTTATTAAATAAAATAACATTTTTAAGTTCAACAGAATTACCAATAACACAATTATCCCCAACTAAAGCATTGCCTCTTATAAAAGCACAATGTCTTACTTCGGTATTATGACCTATAATACATGGTCCTTTTATTAAAGCACTTTTTTCAACTTTAGCATCATTTGCTATCCAAATATTATCATCTATTTTTGTATAAGAATCATCAAGACTATTTCCTATTTCTATTATCATATCTTTAATATTAGAAAGTACTTCCCATGGATAAGTATATTTTTCTAAATATTTTTTTGCAATTGTTTCATCTAAATTATATAAATCTTTTATTTCCATAAACTTCTTTCCTTTCAATACTATTATAGCAATAAATAGTAATTTTGACAAAACACTTTATTTTTTTATATTTTTTTGGTATAATTTAGAAAGTTAAAAAAGAGGTGAGGTTTATGAAAACGCCAACAGTTTGTATTGTAGGTCGTCCTAATGTAGGCAAAAGCACTTTATTTAATAAACTTGTAGGTAAAAAAATATCTATAATTGAAGATACACCAGGTGTAACAAGAGATAGAATTTATGGTGAAGCAACATATAAAAATTGTAAATTTAATCTTATTGATACAGGAGGTATAGATGTTAGTAAAGAATTATTTAATGATGAAATTAAAGTTCAAGTAGAAATTGGAATTCTTGAAGCAGACAAAATTATTTTTGTTGTTGATGGTAAAGAAGGATTAACTGCTAATGATTATGCTGTTCGTGATATGCTTAAAAAATCACAAAAAGAAGTAATCGTAGCAATTAATAAAACTGACAGTAGTTCATCTAAAAATCATATATATGATTTTTATGAATTAGGATTTGATAATTATATTGAAATAAGTGCCGAACAAAATCTAGGTATTGCAGATTTACTTGATGAGATAATTAGAGGTTTTAGAAAGAATGAAAAAGAAGATTTTATAAAAACAAAAATATGCGTTATAGGACGTCCTAATGTAGGAAAAAGTAGTTTAGTTAATGCCTTATTAAATGAAGATAGAGTAATAGTAAGTAATCATGCTGGAACAACTCGTGATAGTGTTGATATTGATTTTACTTATAATAAAAAACCTTATATTTTAATAGATACGGCAGGGATTAGAAAAAAAGGTAAAGTATATGAAAATATTGAAAAATATAGTTTACTTAGAAGTATGAGAGCAATTGACCGTAGTGATATTTGTTTACTTGTTATAAATAGAGAAGAAGGAATTATCGAACATGATAAACATATCGCAGGTTATGCAAAAGATAGTGGAAAAGGTTTAATAATTGTTGTTAATAAATGGGATACAGTAGAAGATAAAAATAATGATATTAAAGATTTTACAAAAAAAATAAGAAATGAATTTCAATTTGTTCCTTATGCTCCAGTTGTATTTTTAAGTGCTTTAACAAAAGCAAGAATCCATACACTTATGCCTCAAGTTGAAAAAGTAGAAGAAAGTATTATTAAAGAAATAAAAACAAGTTTACTTAACAATTGTATTATGGAAGCATATGATTTAAATCCTGCGCCATCATATAAAGGTAAAAGACTTAGAATTACTTATGTTTGTCAAACTGGTATTAAACCTCCAAAATTTACTTTTCATGTTAATGATAAAACTTTAGTTCATTTTTCTTATCAAAGATATTTAGAAAATAAATTAAGAGAAAACTTTGATTTAGAAGGTACACCAATAATAATAGAATTTAAAAATAAAAATGATTTATAACAAAAACATCTTTGTTTCATATAATGAAATAGAGGTGTTTTATGAAATTAAGTGATAATTTATTTAAAAAAATAGAAAATAAAACAGGAGTTGAAAAATCTACAATACTTGATTTAGCATCAAAACTTCAAGATGGAAATATGAAAAATGAAGAAGCTTTAAGAGATGTTATAAAACAAATTAGTTCAATAACAGGTAAAAATGTTTCTAAAGAAAAAGAAGATAAAATAGTTAATACAATACTAAATGATAAAGTACCAAATGATTTAGATAAAATGATTTAATTTAAGATGATTATTATTTGATAAATAAGCTTATTTATGTTATAATGTATTTATCAAGGAAATCTTGAATATAATAAAAAAGGGAAATACTTAATTTTGCAATGTTGAGTACTTACCTTAAAATTTTGGGTTAGCACTTAATCACATATGATTGAGTGCTTTTTTAATTATCATTTTAATAATAAAATCACAAGTAAAATAATGATTATGATTAATGAGGATATTAAAAAATCTTTTTTAGTCATAACATCACCTCCTTTATGGAGGTAGGCACTCAGCAATTAAATATTTCCTAATAGTTAATATATCAGATATTTCTAATATAAACAAGCGAACATTTATAAATATTAAGGTTTTATTTTCTTACATTTTTAAATAAATTATTTTTACTTGACATAAGTTAAATAAAATTTTACAATTAAAGTAGATTAACTTATGTTAATTAAGTGACAGTTAAATGGAGGAATTATAAATGGAAAATAATATACTACTTTCTATTTTACTTGTCATTGTTGGATTAATTATCGGGGCAGGAATTGTTTTTATTATAAATTTAATAAAGAAAAATAATGCAAAAGATAAAGCAAAAAATTTAATTGAAGAAGCACAAAAAGAATCTGAAAGAATAAAGAAAGATTTAATTTTTGAAGCTAGAGAAGAATCAAATAAGTTAAAAGGAACACTTGAAAAGGAAATAAAAGAAAAAAAAGATGAAGTAAAAGAAATGGAAAATAGACTTGTACTTCGTGAACAAAATATGGATAAACGTGATGAAACTTTTCAAAAAAGAGAACAATTATTAGATGAACGTGAGGATAAGTTAAATGAAAAGCTTAATAAAATCCAAGATGATAAAGAAGAAATAGAAAAAATTAAACAAGAACAAATTGATATGCTTTCTAAAATAAGTGGACTTAATAAAGAAAAAGCCAAAGAATTAGTTATGAAAAAAGTTGAAGAAGAAATGAGTACGGAAATTACATCTTATATTAAAGAACAAGAAGAAGAAGCTAAACTTGTAGTAGATAAAAAAGCTAAAGAATTACTTGTATCTTCAATGCAAAAATATTCACAAGATATGGCTAATGAACATACTGTTTCTACTATTGAACTTCCAAATAATGAAATGAAGGGAAGAATAATAGGTAGGGAAGGAAGAAATATTAGGACAATTGAATCAATAACAGGAGTTGATTTAATAATAGATGATACTCCTGAAGTTATTGTAATATCTAGTTTTGATCCTTTAAGAAGAGAAATAGCTAAAATTACTATTGAAACTTTAATAAAAGATGGAAGAATTCATCCAACTAGAATTGAAGAAATATATGATAAAACAGTAAAAGAAATGAAACAAAAAATTATTGAATATGGAAATGATGCATTATTTAAACTTGGAATAACAAGAGTACCTACTGAATTAATTGAAATAATTGGTAAATTACATTTTAGAACTAGTTACGGACAAAATGCATTACAACATTCAATGGAAGTAGCGTCTTTAGCAGGTGTTATGGCAGCAGAACTTGGAGAAAATGTTTCACTTGCTAAAAGAGCAGGTCTTTTACATGATATAGGTAAAGCAATAGATCATGAAATTGAAGGTAGTCATGTTGATATTGGAGTAGAAATAGCTAAGAAGTTTAAAGAAAATGATGTTGTTATTAATGCTATTGCATCACATCATGGAGATACAGAATCAACTAGTGTAATATCTACTTTAGTTCAAATTGCAGATGCGCTATCAGCATCAAGACCTGGGGCTAGAAATGATTCATTAGAAAACTATATTAAACGTTTAGAACAACTTGAAAATATGACTTTAGATATTAAAGGAATAGAAAAAAGTTATGCTCTTCAAGCAGGTCGTGAACTTAGAATACTTGTTAAACCTGAAGAAGTTGATGATTTAACAAGTCATAAGATAGCTAGAGAAATAAAAGAAAAAATAGAAAAAGAAATGCAATATCCAGGTACAATTAAAGTAACTGTAATAAGAGAAACAAGAGTAACTGAAGAAGCAAAATAGTAAAATATTTAAAAAATAACCATTTAGGGTTATTTTTTTATTTAAAATAGTAAGATTTCTTGTTAAAAATAACTTTTAGTGTTATTATAATGGTGGTGATTTTTATGTTGCAAATAAAAGATTTAGAAGTTAAAATCAAAGATAAAATAGTTTTAGAAAACTTTAATTTAGATATATTAGATAATAAAATACATGTAATTATGGGTCCAAATGGTGTTGGTAAATCAACTTTATCTAAAGTAATCATGGGAAATACTAATTATAAAGTAACAAAAGGAGATATTTTATTTAATAATAAAAGTATACTTTCTTTAGAAACAGATGAAAGAGCAAGATTAGGTATCTTTTTAGCATTTCAAAATCCTTTAGAAATTGAAGGAGTTACTAATAGTGAATTTTTAAGAAGTGCTATTAACAGTGTTAATAAAGAACAAGTAAGTTTATATGATTTTATTAAGGAAATGGAAAAAGACTTTAATGATTTAAAATTAAATAAAGAAATGATGCATAGATCATTAAATACTAACTTTTCTGGAGGAGAAAAAAAGAAAAATGAAATTCTTCAAATGAAAATGTTAAAACCAAAACTTATTATTCTTGATGAACTTGATTCAGGACTTGATGTTGATAGTTTAAAAATAGTATGTGATAATATAAATAATTATTTAAAAGAAAATCAAGATACAAGTATTCTTATGATTACACATTATCCAAGGATATTAGAATATATAAAACCAGATTATATACATGTTTTAAAAGATGGTAAAATAGTAGAAACAGGGGATATAACATTAGCAGAAAAAATAGATAAATTTGGTTATGGAATATTTAATAATTAAAGGCTTCTATTATAGATAAGGAATAATATTATGAATAAAATAATAGTGAATAACAATATTATAAATAGTAATTTTGATTTAAAAATAAATAATAATAAAATATATATAGATAAAGATACTACAATTATTTATTTAAATAGTAATTGTTCTTATGAAATATATTTATCTAATAATATAAATATATTTGAATATTATAAAAATAGTTATTCTAATAATATATATAATATTTTAGAAAATAGTAATGTTATATTTAATAGATTTAGTTTTAATTGTAGTTTAATAACTAATATTAATTTAGATTATCCTTATACATCTTTAGAATATAAGTATTCTTGTATAAATATAGATGATAATACTTATATAATAAATATAAATCATAATTGTAAGAATACAAATAGTAAAGTAATTAATCATGGTTTAAATGTTACTTCTTCTAAATTAGATTTTTTAATAAATGGAATTATTAATAAAGAAAGCAGTAATGTTATATGTAATCAAGATAGTAAAATAATATTAAAAAAAGATAATAATTCTAGTATAAAACCTAATTTACTTGTTAATAATTATGATACTATTTCTAATCATTCTTGTTATATAGGACATTTTAAAGAAGAAGAGATGTTTTATTTAAAATCAAGAGGATTAAATAAAAAAGAAAGTGAACGACTTTTAGCTAAAGCTTTTTTACTTAGTAATATGGATATAAATTTCTTAAATAGAAATATGATTTTAGAAGATTTAAAACTTATTGGAGGTGAATAATATTGAATAGAGAAGATTTTGATATATTAAAAACAAATGTAATATATTTTGATAATGGGGCAACTACTTTAAAACCTAAAGTAGTGTTAGATAGTATTGTTTCTTATTATACAAAATATACTGCTAATGCTCATAGGGGAGATTATAATAATAGTTTAATTGTAGATAGATTATATGAAGAAACAAGAAGTAAAGTTGCAAAGTTTATAAATGCTTTTAGAAGTGATGAAATAGTGTTTACTAAGGGAACAACAGAAAGTTTAAATATAATTGTATTTGGTTTTATGAAACATGTTTTAACTAAAAAAGATGAAGTTATTTTATCTAAAGCAGAACATGCTAGTAATGTTTTACCATGGCTAGAATTACAAAAAGAAATAGGTTTTAAAATAAAATATGTTCCTTTAGATAAAGATTTAAAATTAACTTTAGATAATTTAAAAAGTGTTGTTACTAAAAACACTAAAGTAATTTCTATTGCACATATTACAAATACTGTAGGAGATATAAGACCTATTAAAGAAATAGGAAAGTTTGCTAAAGAAAATAATATTTATTTTGTTGTAGATGGAGCACAAAGTATACCACATTTAAAAGTGGATGTAAATGATTTGAATATTGATTTTTTAGCATTTTCAGGACATAAAATGTTAGGACCTACAGGAATTGGGGTATTATATGGAAAATACAATTTATTAGATAAAACAAATCCAATTAATTTTGGTGGAGGAATGAATACATCTTTTGAAGCAAATGGAGAATTTGAATATAAAAGTTTACCTACAAGATTAGAAGCAGGTACACAAAATATCGAAGGAGTATTAGGGTTAGGTACTGCTATTGATTATTTAAATAGTATTGGTATGGAAAATATCCATAAATATGAACTTGAATTAAGGAAATATTTAGTAAATGAATTAGAAAAAATAGATAATATTGTAGTTTATAATAAAAATAGTGATTCTGGTATTGTTATGTTTAATATTAAAGATGTATTTGCTCAAGATACAGCAGTTTATTTAAATAATTATAATATATGTGTAAGAGCAGGTAATCATTGTGCTAAAATATTAAAAGATGAATTAGGTATAAAAAATACTTGTAGAATTAGTTTATATTTTTATAATACAAAAGAAGAAATAGATATTTTAATAGATAAATTAAAAGCAAGTAAAAATATATTTGAGGTAGTATTATGATAGATAGAAATATAAAAAGAGAAATTATGTTAGATAATTATCAAAATCCTTTTAATAAAAAAGTACCTAATGATAAATCTTATATAAAAGTAAATACTAATAATGAAAGTTGTATTGATAATTTAGATATATATTTTAAAATAGAAGATAATATAATAAAAGATATAACATTTTTTGGAGAAGCTTGTGCTATATCAACAAGTGCTACTTCTATTATGAATAGACTTTTAATAGGTAAAACAAAAGAAGAAGTATTAAATATATTAGATAATTATGAAAATATGATTAATGAAAAAGAATATAATAAAGATGTTTTAAAAGATTTAAATGTATATGAAGAAATATATTTACAACCTAATAGAAAAACTTGTGCTTTGTTACCTACTAAAGCTATTAGAAAAGTATTAGAAAATATGTAAAAAAAATAATAATTTTACATATTTTTATTATATTTTATAAAAAAGGTGTAATAAGTTACTAAAAAAACATCAAAAAAGGTGTAATGTTTGTAAAAATAAAGTCTAAAAATGGTACATAACTTTTTATTTGAAATTTAATAAATATTTTATTTTAATACCTTGAATATTAAAAAAATCTATTGTATAATTTATATGTATATGATAAGGAGTGTTGCCTCATGAATTTCTTTAAAAAATTTGAAAAATTAAAAGTAAAATATAAAACTAATAAAAAAAGAATACTATCTATAACTGTAACAGCAGTAGGAATAGCATGTCTTTTAATTGGATCAAGTATGGCTTATTTGTTATTTGAAGCAAGTGGTACAACTCAAACTATTTCAGCAGGTACATTACAACTTAGTTATACAAATGAAAGTGAAGCAATAATATTAAATAATGCAGTACCACAAAGTGATGAACAAGGATTAAATAATAATGTTTATAGTATTACATTAACAAATACAAGTACAATAAAAAGTTATTATGAATTAAGTTTAAATAATAATTGTACTGTAGGAAATAGTTATACAGTAAATGGATCTAGTGTAACTGCTAATGTATGTATACCAAATAACTATTTAAAAGTAGCAGTAAAAACAAATAAAGATGAAGATTATACAATTAAAAATGGTGGAAATGTAATATTAAGTGGATATTTAGAAGCAAAAGAAAATATATCATTTGAAATGATTATATGGTTAAAAGAAGAAACACCAAATGATTACCAAGGACAAACAGAAACAGGAACACCAAGAAATGTAATATATAATGGTAACTTTAAAATATATACAAGACAAATGTTAGAAGATGATAACCTTGATTTAAGTGGAGCAAATAAACCAATACTAGCAAGTAATATGATCCCAGTATATTATGATGAAACAAGTGATGTATGGAAAAAAGCGGATAAGAATAATAACAATTCTAATTATCAATGGTATAGTTATGAATCAAGTGGAAATAAAAAAGGAATGTGGGCTAATGCCGTAACAGTAAAAGATACAAATAGACAAACTTATTTAAATGCAACGCCAGGAACTATTATACCAATGGATGACATAAATACAATGTGGGTATGGATACCAAGATTTAAAGTAAATACAACTGATTTTACATTAATTAGAGGAAAAGACAGTGGCTATTGTTTAGATTCTGATGAAGGAAAAACTACTAACACAAAAGAAGAATGCGAAAAATTAGGTCCTGGCATTTGGTGGGTTTCGCATTATAAAAATCCAGGTGCCATAGATGTAACATTTGTAAAAGAAAATGAAAAAGCTATTGATTCATTTACTTTTGGTACTAAAGAGCTAAGTGGTTTTTGGTATGGAAAGTTTGAAACAAGTCATACAACTTTAGCATCAAGTACAACTGCTAATAATTTAGGATGTACAAATGAAACATGTAGTAATGCAAATGGAATAATAATAAA
>OLSB01000213.1_pt1 | contig 69560 bp, 85 predicted proteins | sample 1672071 | NCBI WGS metagenome assembly OLSB01 (sample SAMEA3136642, study PRJEB25190) | human gut metagenome | biome: human gut; feature: human-associated habitat; material: faeces | place: Austria | collected 2013
TCTCCTCCCCGATCCGGTTTGCTGCAATAACCGGCATCAGATTGGCTGCCGCATGTCCCTGCATGCAGCGTCTCCAGTGCGGCATACTGTCGCACTCTAAGATCGGCTCCGATCCGATCGCCGTCGGATAGAAAAGCAGCTCCGCCCCCGCAAGTGCCATGCAGCGCGCGCTCTCCGGGAACCACTGATCCCAGCAGATCCCCACGCCGATTCTGCCGTAGCGCGTAGAAAATACCTGAAATCCGGTATCCCCCGGCGTAAAATAGAACTTTTCCTGATAATAGTGATCGTCCGGAATATGTGTCTTGCGGTAAACGCCGAGCACCGTTCCGTCCGCGTCGATGCAGGCGATGGAATTGTACAAGTTATTCACATCCCGCTCATAAAAACTGATCGGAAGCACCACGCCAAGCTCCGCGGCAAGCCGCATGCCCATGCGCACCGCATCGTTCTCCATCACAGGCTTCGCATAATGATAAAAGTCATACCGGCGCTGCTGGCAAAAATATTCCCTCTCAAAAAGTTCCGGCAGAAGGATCACATTTGCTCCCTCTGCCGCCGCCTTTCGCACCATGGCTTCCGCCTTTTTTAAATTCTCCTCCAAAGATGCCGCACAGCGCATCTGAATTGCCGCCACTTTCACTTTGTTCATGCTTTTTTCCTCATTTTGTCTCTGTCCTCTTTGTCACTGCTGCGTTTTTGTTGCTGCATTTTTGCAGCTGCCCCACTTTTACCGCAGTTCCTCTTTTAACACGCTCACTTTTTTGCCGCCGGGATCTGCTGTGTAATACAGTGGATATTCCCGCCGCCGACTAAAATTGCACGCGCCTGCACCGAAATAATCTTCCGCCCCGGATTCCACTGCGCAAGCAGTGCGGCCGCGCGCCTGTCGCTCTCCTCATTCTCCCCGCCAAACGCCGGAAGGATGACTGCCTCGTTGGAAAAATAAAAGTTCACGTAGGATGCCGCAAGACGCTCTCCCGCCTCCCGCTCATCCTCCCCTTCGGCAAACGAATAACCTGCCAGTTCCTCCTCTGTAATGCAGACCGGATGATCGGGAATCGGAAGCTTGTGAATGACAAGCTTTCTTCCGCGCGCATCCGTCTCGCCCTCCAGGTACACAAGCGTCTGCTGTGATAGCGGATACTGGGGATCTGTTTCATCGTCCGTCCATGCAAGCACCACCTCGCCCGGGCGCAGGAACGCGCAGACGTTATCCACATGCTCGTTCGTCTCATCCTGATAGATTCCACGCGGCAGCCACAGCACTTTTTTTATGCCAAGATACGTTCCAAGCTTCTCCTCGATCTCCTCGCGCGTAAGCCCCGGATTGCGCCCCGCACTCAAAAGGCACGCCTCCGTCACCAGAAGCGTCCCCTCACCGTCGCTGTGAATCGATCCGCCCTCCAGTACAAACGGCGCGGCATCGTAACACGCATAGCCGTACTTTGCGGCAAACGCCTTTGCAAACGCATCGTCCAACGCCCAGGATGCATACAGTCCGTCCACCGATCCTCCCCAGGCGTTAAATAACCAGTTCACTGCCCGCACCCTGCCGGCGCCGTCTTTCACAAAGGTCGGCGCCACATCTCTTGCCCAGGCATCGTCTGTCTCCAGTTCAAAGACCGTCACCCGCTTTTTCCACGGCGCGTCCCCACCGGTCAGCATCTCTCGCGCGGAGTCAATGGCATCCCGCCCGGCTGCCACATATACGTTTTCACTCTGCGCAATCGCTGCAATCACATCCCGGAATGCAATCCGCGCATCGCGTGCGCCGTAAATCCAGGAACCCGGGCGCGACGGCCAGATCAGAATGCAGCCGTCATGCGGTTCGTACTCCCCCGGCATAAAAAATCCGTCCGCCTGCGGCGTTGTCATTCTCTCTTTTGGATCTTCTGCACACTTTTGCATCTTTTTCTCCATTTCCTCTACCCTCATCCAAGTCATCTTCCCTTGTCCCGGATGTCTTTCAAAACCGGTTATGACAACCGCCCTTTGAAATCTTCATAGCCGAACTGCTTTAACATCTCAACCTCCCCGTCTTCCCGGAGCATTGCGATCGACGGAAGCGGAATTCCATTAAAGGTATTATTCTTCACCATCGAGTAGATTGCCATGTCCTCAAACACCAGACGGTCGCCGATCTGAATCTCGTGTGTGAAACTGTAGTCCCCGATGACGTCCCCCGCCAGACAGGTGAGCGAGGACAGCCGATAGGTGTATTTCTGCTCCCCCGCCGCAAATCCGTCCCGAAGCGGTGGACGATACGGCATCTCAAGAACGTCCGGCATATGACACGCCGCAGACGCATCCAGAATCAAAATATCCATCCCGTTGTGTACAATATCGCACACTTCCGTTACCAGATATCCCGCATTTAAGGCAACCGCCTCGCCGGGCTCCAGATACACGGCAAGTCCGTAGGTCTCCCTGATATAGCCGATAAGCTTCTTTAAACGCTCTATCTGGTAACCCGGTCTGGTGATATGATGTCCTCCGCCCAGATTCAGCCACCGAACCTGTTTCAAATAAGAAGCAAACTGCTCCTCAAACGCATAAAACGTGCATTCCAGATCATCCGCGTCCTGCTCGCAGAGCGTGTGAAAATGGAGTCCCTCCACATCCTCCGGCAGTTCATAGCTTCCATCCTCCTGCCGTCTCATGCCAAGTCCGGCAAGTCCTTTCTCAAACGCCTCTCTTGTCATGCCGAGTCTGGAACCGGGCGCGCAGGGATCATAGATCGCATGTCCCTCCTGCGTGGAATACTCCGGATTGATCCGAAGTCCGATGCTGACACGGTGACTTGTATCACTGACAGCATTCCGCGCTGCCACCTTCTTCCTGTGCCTGACATACTGCGCAAAGGAATTAAAAATCACATGGTCGCAGAGCGTGACCAGTTCCTCCATATCGCTGTCCTTGTACGCCGGAGCAAACACATGGTTCTCACGCCCCATCTCCTCTGCGCCGAGACGCGCCTCGTAGAGTCCGCTCGCTGTGGTACCGCTGATGTATTGTCCAATCAACGGATAGAGCGCATATGTGGAAAACGCTTTCTGCGCCAGCAGGACATGGCATCCCGTGTCCTGCTCCAGATTATGCAATATTATTAAATTCTCTTTTAATTTTTTCTGATCCACCACATAGCATGGTGTCGGAAGTTCATTCCACTTCATTGCTCTCGTCTCTCCCTGTCCGGCTCTTTTTACGAACGGCTACGCCACCGTCTTGGGGTTCTCATCGACAACCCACGGCAGTCCGTACTGATTGAGCATATCCATAAACGGATCCGGATCAAACTCCTCGATATTGAAGACGCCGTCCTTATCCCACACCTTATCTACAACAAGTGCTGCACCGATCATTGCCGGAACTCCTGTCGTGTAGGAGATCGCCTGTGAGCCAACCTCCCTGTAGCACTCCTGGTGATCGCAGACGTTGTAGATATAGATCGTCTTTTCCTTGCCATCCTTCTTGCCGGTAAAAATACAACCGATGTTCGTCTTGCCAACGGTTCTAGGACCCAGTGACGCCGGGTCCGGAAGCAATGCCTTTAAGAACTGGATCGGCACGATCTCTCTTCCCTCATACTGGATCGGGGAAGTGGAGAGCATTCCGACATCCTCCAGACACTGCATATGAGTCAGATAGCTCTGACCGAAGGTCATGAAGAAACGGATGCGCTTGACTCCCGGCACATTCTTTGCCAGAGACTCGATCTCCTCATGATGAAGCAGATACATGTCTTTCTCGCCAACCTGTGGGAAATTATATTCTCTTTTAATTTCCATCGGTTTTGTCTCTACCCAGTGTCCGTCCTCCCAGTAGGAGCCGTTTGCGGATACCTCGCGGAGGTTGATCTCCGGGTTGAAATTGGTGGCGAACGGATAACCGTGGTCTCCACCGTTGCAGTCTAAGATATCGATGTACTCGATCTCATCGAAATAATGCTTCAGCGCATAGGCGGTAAACACGCTCGTCACGCCCGGGTCAAAGCCGCTGCCAAGAAGCGCCGTGATGCCGGCATCTGTAAAGCGTTTCTGATATGCCCACTGCCAGGAATAATCGAAGTACGCGGTAAAGCCCGCCTCCTTGCAGCGCTTCTCATAAATTGCACGCCACGCCGGGTCGTCGGTATCTTCCGGTTCGTAGTTCGCGGTATCGATGTAGTCCACCTTGCATGCCAGGCAGGCATCCATAATCGTCAGATCCTGGTAAGGCAGCGCCACATTTAACACGGCATCCGGCTTGTAGTCACGGATCAGTGCGATCAGTTCGTCCACATTATCCGCATCCACCTTCGCTGTCGTGATCACTGTATCCGTCGTTCCCTGCAGCTTTTCTTTTAACGCGTCACATTTTTCTTTTGTGCGGCTTGCAATGCAGATCTCCGAAAAAGTCTTGCTGTTCTGGCAGCATTTGTGAATTGCCACCCCTGCTACTCCGCCACATCCGATAATCAATAATCTTCCCATCTACTTATCCTCTCATTCTGCCGTCCTGCGGCTGTATTTTCTATTATATCATTCTGCCAACGGATGACAGAACGCTCCGCTGACTGTCCCATCAGAGTCCGTTCTGTCCCGCATCTGCCATCTACCTTCTGCCTTCCTCTTCCTCAAGCATATCCTCGACATATTTTGGCAGCATAAACGCTCCCTTATGAAGGTTGGTCGTATAATACCAGGTCTTGATCCCGCGTGCTTTCCAGCGCTCCACATTCAGATCCGTCAGCGGGTGATATTTTTTTGACGCAAATCCGAACAGCCAGTACCCGGAGGAACAGGTCGGAATGTGCGCCTGATACACACGGCTGATCGGGAAACTGTGACTCGCCTTGCGGTGCATCACGCGGCAGGACTCCTCATCCTCGTCATAAAATGGACTGCCGTGCTGGTAGACCATAATGCCGTCTTCTTTTAATGCGCGGTAACAGTTCCCATAAAATTCCTTGGTGAACAATCCCGCCGTATGCCCGAGCGGATCGATCGCATCATTGATGATCAGATCGTAGGCATCATGCTTTGTGCGCAGAAAGCGCAATCCATCCTCGTAATAGATATTGACGCGCGGATCTTCCAGTCCGCAGGCGTTGTCCGGGAAAAACTTCCTGCACACATCCACGAATGTCCGGTCGGATTCCACGACGTCGATCTGCTCGATCTCCTCATAATAGGAAAGTTCTCTCGCCACACCGCCGTCTCCGCCACCGATGACCAGCACTTTTTTCACATGCGGATGCACCGCCATCGGCACATGCACAATCATCTCATCGTAGATGAACTCATCCTTTTCTGAGAAGACGATGCTGCCATCGGAGCTTAAAAATCTGCCGAATTCCCTGGATTCAAACACGTCGATCCTCTGAAAATCCGTCTGCTCCCCGAACAGCTGCTTCTCCACTTTGACCGACACCTTCACATGATCGGTCTGATTATCCGAAAACCATAACTCCACGCTCTCTTCCACCTTCCCCAGACCGTATTCCACGGTCTGCTGCTTCCTTCTGCCGGTTCTTCCTGACCGTATGCTCTTCCTTAAGAGCTATTCTTCCGGCGGTCTTATTTCCACACCTGCCGGTCATCCACCAGGACATTTAAGTGCTCCACCGCCGGATCTTCCGTTCCCTGCATGGAGCAGCCCTTCTCCTTGGCATAGATGATATATTCGATGATCTCCGGCGTAATCATCTCACCCGGCGCGAGAATCGGAATTCCCGGCGGATAGCACATCACAAACTCTCCGCAGATCTTTCCTGCCGTCTCCCGGATCGGCATGCATTTTTTCTCTGCGTAAAAAGCCGCCTGCGGTGAAACAAGAACAGTCGGATTTATATATTCTGTATTTAACATCTGTGCAGGATCCTTGGAATACAAGCGTTTGACGTCTGCCAACGCTCCCACCAGCCGCTCGATATCCTGGATGCGGTCGCCGATTGAAATGTAGGCTAAGATGTTGGCAATGTCCCCCAGCTCAATCTGGATATCATACTCATCCCGCAGCAGATCATAGACCTCGATTCCTGCCAGACCGATTCCCCGCGTGTAGACCGAGAGCTTCGTCACATCAAAGTCATAGACGCTTCCGCCGTTCACCATATCCTTGCCGTAAGCATAATATCCGCCAATGTCGTTGATCTCCGCCCTGGCGTATTCCGCCATCTCCGCCACTTTGCGGAACGATTCCCTTCCGCGCAGCGCCAGATTTCTCCGCGAGATGTCGAGACTTGACATCAGAAGATAAGACGCGCTTGTCGTCTGTGTGAGGTTGATAATCTGGCTGACATACTCCCAGTTGACATTTTTGCCGGTTAAAAGCAGGGAACTCTGTGTTAAGCTTCCTCCGGATTTGTGCATGGAGACGGACGCCATATCTGCACCGGCATCCATCGCGCAGACCGGAAGGTCCTCCCCGAAATACAGATGGGTGCCGTGCGCTTCATCCACAAGCACAAGCATCTCGTGTTCATGTGCCAGCTTCACGATGGAGCGCAAATCGGAACAGATTCCGTAATAAGTCGGATTGTTCACAAGAACCGCCACCGCGCCCGGATTCTCCAGAATCGCCCGCTCCACCTCCGAGATCTCCATACCGAGTGAAATGCCAAGCTTTTTGTCCACCTCCGGATTCACATAGACCGGAATAGCGCCGCAGAGTACCAGTGCATTGATCACACTCTTATGTACATTGCGCGGCAGGATGATCTTATCCCCGGCACGACAGACCGACAACACCATGCTCTGCACGGAGGACGTTGTTCCTCCCACCATAAAAAACGCGTGATCTGCCCGGAAAGCCTCCGCCGCCAGTTCCTCCGCCTCTTTGATGACCGACACCGGATGGCACAGGTTGTCAAGCGGCTTCATGGAATTCACATCCAGACTCACACATTTCTCCCCCAGAAGTTCCACGAGCTCCGGGTTGCCACGCCCTCTCTTGTGCCCCGGCACATCGAAAGGAACGACTCTTCTCTTTTTTAATTGTTCCAGCGCTTCGTAGACCGGAGCGCGCTTCTGGGATCCTGCTTCCATGATTCTCCTCACATTCTGTTTTGATGCTCCCTGATGCGGTATGCAAAGCATTATTTACCTCACTGCGAGGCACGCATCCCCGCGGAGCGTTTTTATGTAATAGGGACGAAGTTTCCTATTACACAAAAAAGACAGATGCCTGTATGCTGCGCACACATCACCTGCCTTGTCACATTCTCATAGTCATACTTTATGTAATCTGTCCTACATGCTGCAAAAACTATTATCAGAGTCTACGTTGGCATCTTCGCCAGCAAATATTTGCTATTACTACTCTTATTGACCGTTTCACAAGTGATATCTCTATCGCATACGATTCAGGGTCCTGCAGTCCTTCGCCTGCAGTCGTCATCAACTTATAAAATTTGAGCTTCTAACTCAATCAATAACGTGGATCTCTCCACCATCGGCAGCTGCCCCGCCTGTCCGTATGGGCTTAACCAATCTCTTGGTGGGCAAATATTTGCATGAAAAAGCTTTCGCATTCATGTGATTTGAAGTATAACACACACACTTCTAAAAAGCAATGTATTTCTCTGGATTCTTATCTACTCCCTCCACTCCCGGAAAAGTGCAATCTCTCTGCGGTATCCCTCATCGTCATTCGGAGTCTCCAGAATAAACGGCTTGTCCGAAAGCAGCGGATGCGTCGCCACACGCCGCATCGCATCCAGCCCGATCTTTCCCTCGCCGATGCAGGCATGGCGGTCTTTGTGCGAACCGCGGTCGTTCATGCTGTCGTTAAAATGTACCGCGCACAGGCGGTTCAGACCGATCACATGGTCAAATTCCTCCAGGACACCATCCAGATCTCCCGCAATATCATATCCAGCATCCCAGACATGACAGGTATCCAGACAGATGCCAAGCTTATCGGACAGCTCTACACGGTCAATAATCGCGCGCAGTTCCTCAAAGCTTCTTCCCACCTCACTACCTTTTCCCGCCATCGTCTCAAGGAGAACCGTCGTCGTCTGCTCCGGCGTGAGCACCTCGTTAAGTGCCTCCGCAATCCATTCGATTCCGGCATCCGCCCCCTGTCCGACATGGGAACCCGGATGAAAATTGTAGTAATTCCCCGGCGTGTACTCCATCCGGCGCAGATCGTCCGCGATCATCTCCTTAGAAAACTTGCGGATATCCTCCTTCGCCGCGCACAGATTCATCGTGTAAGGTGCATGCGCCACCAGTTTTCCAAATTGCTGCTCCCGCATCAGTTCCAGCAGCTTTTCCACATCCGCCGGATCAATCGCTTTTGCCGCACCGCCTCTCGGATTTCTTGTAAAAAATGCAAATGTATTTGCTCCCAGCTTCACTGCCATCCGCCCCATCGCCGCATAGCCCTTTGACGCCGAGAGATGATTTCCGATATACATATTCTTTTCCTGCTTCCTTCTATCTTTCTATTTAAATCTTCTCCACCAGGATGCCGTCCCGGTATGCCTGCAGCAGCGCCTCCAGATCACGGATCGAAGCGCGCAGCTCCCTTCCAATGTCCGTATCCGCCACCAGCTTGCGTCGCACGACATGCTGCACCAGAATCGTATGCGACGCGATATCGCTTCCGTCCTGCACCGCCTTTTCGACCGACTCAAACGGTTCATGCGCCGCAAGCACCAGACCGTAGGAATTATAGATCAGCGTATATCCCGCAATCCCCGTCTTCGGCTGGTAGGCCTTGGAGAATCCGCCGTCAATAATGAGCAGCTTCCCGCCGCATTTTACCGGGGACTCTCCCCGCTTCGCCTCCACCGGAATATGGCCGTTGATGATATGTGCCTCCGCGCCCTCAAGCCCGAATTCCGAGAGGATGCGGTTGACCACCTCTTCCTCCTCCAGCAGGCGGTAGTACGGGTTCTTCGGCTCCTGGTGCGTCGCCTTGTCCGCGATAAAATAGCGCTCAAACGTCGTCATTTTTGCTTTTCCGAACACCGGGGAATTCTGGTTTTCCCAGATAAACCACAAGATATCCAGCCCCTTTTTCTTCTCCCCGGGATCAATCGCGTAGTACCCTTTTCTCGCGTAATTCTCCAGCACATCGTAGAGCGCCTTGCCGGAATATTCTTTTCCGTACACATTTACTCTGGTAAAGGTTCCGTCCTCGTTCATCGGCACACAGCCGTGGTAGAGCAGGTTCCCGTTGTAGACCTTGTACAGGCTGCCCTGTGTGAACAGAAAACGGACGTGACGCTGTAATTTTTCACAGTTCAAGAACGCCTGCGTGATCCGCTCCATGACGTCCTCCTCCTCCGATGACAGTTCATACGGATGCTTCCAGTCGATCGTCGGGAAGTTCAGATCCTTCATCGGGTATTCCTTCCCCTCCACACACACCGTTCCTTTTTCGATATTGATCTTGTCCAGCAAAAGCCGCTCATCCATCCCGAACTCCGGGTGACGCATGATCATCTGTCCCTCCAGCTTGAACTGGATCACCGTAATCGCCTTGTGCATTTTCTCATCCAGCATGGCGTCACGCACATCGTACTCATCCTCCCGGTAATCCAGCTTAAAGCAGGTGCAGGGATCCTTGTCGTATCTGCTCATGGCAAGTCTGGCGAGCGGCACCAGATTGATGCCGTATCCGTCCTCTAAAAGGTTCAGATTGCCATACTTGGCAGAGATACGGATCGCGTTGCAGATGCAGGGTCTGCTTCCCGCCGCCGCTCCCATCCAGTATATATCGTGGTTCCCCCACTGAATATCCACGGAATGATGCTGCATCAAGGTATCCATAATCAGATTCGGGTACGGTCCCCTGTCGAAAATATCTCCCACCACATGCAGATGATCCACCACAAGCCTGCGGATCAGATTGCAGAACGCAATCACAAGCTCCGGCGCCCTGCCTGTGCGGATCACAGACCGGATGATCTCATTATAATAAGCTTCCTGATCGGAGACATCCGGTCTGCCGGTCAGCAGTTCCTCGATCACATACGCAAAATCTTTCGGCAGCGCTTTTCGCACCTTGGATCTGGTATATTTTGACGAAGCGCTCTTGCAGATGCGGATCAGCCGGTACAGGGAGACCTTATACCAGTCCTCCATATTTTCTTCTGTCTTTAACACCTGCTCTAGCTTCTGCTCCGGATAATAGATCAGGGTCGCAATCGCTTTCTTCTCTCCCGCACTGATCGCATTCCCGAATTCTTCCTCGATCTTGCGCTTAATCGCTCCGGAACCGTTCCGGATCACGTGCTGGAACTGATCGTACTCGCCGTGAATATCTGTAATGAAATGTTCTGTTCCCTTTGGCAGGCTTAAAATCGCCTGCAGGTTAATGATCTCCGTCGCTGCCGCAGCCACGGTCGGATACTGATTTGCCAGACTTTTTAAATACCGCAGATCTGTTTCCATATATTTTTCCATATGTTCCCCCTCAGAATATCAAAATCGAAGATACCTCTCAAATAGTAACATATCCGCGCACTGCTGACCAGATTTTGTTCGTTTTCTGCCCTGTATAAAAATGGGAACAGAAAACGTTTCCACGCTCCTGTTCCCATTCGATCCATCTGTATCTGCTTTCAATCTGCCTTATCCGTCTGCCTGTCCAATCAGTCTGCCTGTTCCATCGTTGCCCGGATCACATCCTGCATATCATAAAATCCTGCCTCTTTCCCGGCGAGGAACTTTGCCGCCTCCACAGCCCCTTTTCCAAAGACGCTGCGGGAATATGCGGTATGCTTGAACTCAATGACCTCGTCGAGTCCCGCGAAGATGACCTCATGCTCCCCGACGATGCTGCCTCCGCGCACTGCCGAGATTCCGATCTCGTGCGTATCTCTCTTTTTGCGCTCGCTGCTTCTGTCATATTTGTACTCATAGACATGTCCCAGCGCATCATTCATGGAGTCCGCCAGCGCCAGCGCTGTGCCGCTCGGTGCATCCAGCTTCTGGTTGTGATGCTTCTCCACGATCTCCATGTCAAATCCTGCCGGCGCAAGAATCGTTGCCGCCTGCGCTAAAAGCTGCATCAGCAGATTGATTCCCAGCGACATATTCGCGGACTTTAATACTGCTACCTGCCCCGATGCCGCCTTTACCTGCTCCATCTGTTCCTCCGACAATCCCGTCGTGCACAGAACCACTGGAATCTTTTTATCCACACTATAGACCAGAAGATCGTCCACGGCCTTCGCATTGGAAAAATCGATGATGACATCCGCCTTCACATCGCAGACGGAAATATTCGGGAATACCGGATAGTCATTTTTGATCCCGTCATAGAGATCCACTCCCGCCACGATCTCAATCTGCGGATCCTCCTTGCAGATTGCGGAGATGACCTGTCCCATTTTACCATTGCATCCATTCATGATTGCCTTAATCATCGTACGTTATCCTCTCTTCTCTGTACTGCCCGCTCCGCGTGCCGCATGCAGCCGGCGGTGCAGACACATACTCCGGCGGATGGCCTTACGGCTCCCTTCCGCCGGAGTCATCTGTTCTTTTATGCTAACTTTATTCCGTAATTTTTCATCGCTTCTGCAAGCTTCGCGGCATTCTCCGGTGTCATCTCCGTGAGCGGGGAACGAAGCGGTCCCACTTCCAGTCCCATCAGATTCAATGCTTTCTTCACCGGAATCGGGTTTACCTCGGAAAACAGCGCATCCACAAGCGGCTGTGCCTTTAACTGCAGTTCTCTCGCGCGCAAAAGATCCCCCGCGGAGAAAGCCGCGCACATATCGTGCACATCCGCCGGCGCCACATTCGACCACACGGAAATCACACCGATCGCACCGATTGCCATCAGAGGCACCACGATGCCGTCCTCGCCGGAATACAAATCAATCTTGCCGTCCGTTAAGTACATCAGCCTGGATGCCTGAGCCAGACTACCGGTCGCCTCCTTGATACCCACAATGTTCTCCACGTTCTTAAAGAGTGTGGCTGCGGTCTCCGGCATAATATTGCAGCCGGTACGTCCAGGAACGTTGTACATGATAATCGGAAGCTTTACCGCCTCGGCAATCTCTGTATAGTAACGGATCAATCCGCCCTGTGTCGCTTTGTTGTAGTACGGGGTCACAGCCAAAAGTCCGTCTGCTCCTGCCTTTTCCGCCTCTTCGGAAAGGTGAATCGCCTCTCTGGTGCAGTTGGAACCGGTGCCGGCAATGACCGGAACGCGATGCTTTGCGAAACGCACTGCCGCCCGGATCACGTCGGAATGCTCCTCCGTAGTGAGCGTCGAACTCTCTCCGGTCGTTCCCACAATCACAATCGCATCCGTTCCCTGCTCAATCTGCCATTCGACCAGTTCCTCCAGCTTGTCGTAATTTACCTCTTCATTTTCCTTCATGGGTGTAACGATCGCTACACCAGCGCCCTTGAATATCGCCATGTCAATCCTCCGTTTCTCCTATGTTAATATATGCCCATGGTACAATTTTGCCCCTGTCAGATCAGAGTCAGAACAAAAAGTAAAAAAAAGCCGGCTCGGTGAGCCGGTCTGATTCTTCTGCCGCATATCTGCATGCCATTATACAGAACCGATAGCGCCCCATCTGCAAAGATGACAGTCATAAAGTTCTTAGCTTTATGCCCAAGAACCAGGGCAGCAGGTGCCTTGCTCTTTCGGCATGCTTTCCTTTTGCTTCCCTTCCCCTGTGCCTGTCACATCCGGGAAGCTACTCTTAAAGCACGCAACCTCTATCAAAATATGTATCATATAGTTAAAATTAACATAGCACTATCAACAACGGTTGTCAATAACGTAACTTTTGATTATTCCTCCATGAAATCCACCTTGCTGACGGAGACCTCGTAAGCCACCCGTTTTTCCGTCTCAAGTTCCGAGATCTTTTTGACGTATTCCCGGCTCTGGATTCTGCCCCATACCTGCACATGGCCTCCCACCTCAAAGCCAGAGGCAAACCGGGCGTTTCTGCCCCAGCAGATGCATGGAATATAGTCTGATTTTCCGTAGGAACGATTGACGGCGATCAGAAGATCCGCAATCTCCCGTCCCAGCGGCGTCTTCCGGTAAATCGGTTCCTTACAGATATATCCGTCCAGGAAAATCTGGTTGCTCTTCATATCCTCCTGCAGCTCCTCCAAAAACTCCAGTTCCCGCACGAACACCGATAAGACAAGGCGGTTCTTTTTCTCCTCGTGCCGGTTAAACGAACGGAACTGCCCGTTCACATAAATGATCTGTCCTATGTAATCTGCATTTACGTCAATCAACCGTTCGGATATCATTAGCGGAATGTAATCCAGATAATTGCTCAGGCGGTTCACTGCCACATCCACCATATAAAATCCCTCTCCGTACACTTCGTGACTGAACCGGAAATCGGATACAATCTCCCCCATAATTGACACCTGGTTGTTTTCAAAAATTTTATCTGCCATGAATCTTTCTCCCTTCTTACGATCATACTCTTTTTTGCGTTGTTCTTCTTTTTCGTTCCGTTCTGCTGGTATGATCTGCCTGACACATTATTTTTATCACGTCCGGTCCCAGAATTTTCATGCAACATGTCGATAACAAAGGGAATGAAATGGCGGATTTTGTCGCAAGTACCACTTGCGCATCTCCGAAAATATGATAAAATAGATTGGTTACTTTTTTAGACTAGGTTTCACACAGGAAAGAGAGATTTTGTATATGAAAATGAAACGTGAAGATGTCCGTAACATTGCAATTATCGCCCATGTCGATCACGGCAAGACCACTCTGGTCGATGAATTGTTAAAACAGAGCGGCGTGTTCCGTGAGAACCAGGAGGTTCAGGAGCGTGTCATGGACTCTAATGATATTGAGAGAGAGCGTGGTATCACGATTCTTTCCAAAAATACAGCGATTACTTATAAAGGAACTAAGATCAACGTCATCGACACCCCTGGCCACGCTGATTTCGGCGGCGAGGTTGAGCGTGTCCTTAAGATGGTAAACGGCGTTGTGCTGGTCGTTGACGCTTTCGAGGGCGTTATGCCGCAGACCAAGTTCGTTCTGATGAAAGCGCTCGAGCTTTCTCTTCCGGTTATCGTGTGTCTCAACAAAGTCGACCGTCCGGAGGCACGTCCGAACGAGGTTGTGGACGAAGTGCTTGAGCTTTTCATGGATCTGGACGCTTCCGAGGAGCAGCTTGACTGCCCGTTCCTTTTTGCTTCTGCAAGAGACGGCTACGCTGTCCGCGAGCTTGACGATCTGGTGAACAACAAAAAGGATATGACTCCGCTGTTCGACACGATCCTTGACTATATCCCTGCACCGGAGGGCGATCCGGATGCCAACACCCAGGTATTGATCAGCACCATCGATTACAACGAATATGTCGGACGTATCGGTATCGGAAAGGTCGACAACGGCTGCTTAAAAGTCAATCAGGAGGCGGTTGTTGTCAACCACCACGAGCCTGACAAGCAGAAACGCGTCCGCATCAGCAAGCTTTACGAGTTTGACGGTCTGAACAAGGTGGATGTCACAGAGGCAAAGATCGGTTCCATCGTAGCTATTTCCGGTATTGCAGATATCCATATCGGTGATACCATCTGCGCACCTGAGAATCCGGTTGCCATTCCGTTCCAGAAAATTTCCGAGCCGACACTGTCCATGAATTTCATCGTAAATGACAGCCCGCTCGCCGGACAGGAGGGTAAATTCGTTACCTCCCGTCATTTAAGAGACCGTCTGTTCCGCGAATTAAACACCGATGTTTCTCTGCGTGTCGAGGAAACGGACAGCCCAGATTCCTACAAAGTATCCGGCCGCGGTGAGCTTCATCTGTCCGTACTGATTGAGAACATGCGCCGCGAGGGTTATGAGTTTGCCGTCAGCAAAGCTGAAGTTCTCTACCACACGGATGAGAACGGCAAGAAGTTAGAGCCGATGGAGCTTGCTTATGTCGATGTACCGGATGAATTTACCGGTGCCGTCATCGAAAAGTTAAGCCAGCGCAAGGGCGAAATGCTGAACATGAAACCGATTACCGGCGGTTACACACGTCTGGAGTTCAACATCCCGTCCCGCGGCCTGATCGGTTACCGTGGTGAATTTATGACGGATACCAAGGGTAACGGTATCATCAACACCATTTTCAACGGCTATGCACCGTACAAGGGCGAGATCGCTTACCGCAAGCTCGGTTCCCTGATCGCATTTGAGACCGGTGAGTCCGTAACCTACGGTCTGTTCTCCGCACAGGACCGCGGTACGCTCTTTATCGGACCTGGCGAAAAAGTATACGCCGGCATGGTCATCGGTTCTTCTTCCAGAGCCGAGGATATCGAATTGAATGTCTGCAAGAAAAAACACCTGACCAACACGCGTTCCTCTTCTGCGGACGAGGCACTGACTCTGGTTCCGCCTAAGATTTTAAGTCTGGAGCAGGCACTCGATTTCATCGATGTCGACGAGCTCCTGGAGGTTACACCGGAGAGTCTTCGTATCCGCAAGCGTATTCTTGATCCAACCTTAAGAAAACGCGCCGGCATGAAAAAATAAGTCGTTTTCTACTCTTAAAAAGGAGCCATGTGCACCGTTTCCTACGGTGCGCATGGCTCCTTATAAAATGCAAATCCATTTTTTCCGTTTTTCTTCACTGTATACATCGCAGCATCCGCCGCTGCCAGAAGTTCCGTTGCATCCGCTCCGTGTTCCGGCCACACCGCGATTCCGAGACTGACTCCCAGTGCCTCGTCCGCCTCTCCCATTCTGCACGGCTTTTGCAGACGTTCCATCAAACCAGATGCATATCGCTCTATGACCCTGTAATCGCCGCAGTCGATCAGTGCTACAAACTCATCTCCTGCCAGGCGGTACGGTGTGAAATGGCCATCCTCCACCGCCAGCGACCGAAGTGCCACTTCGCGCAGCACCTCGTCCCCTGTATTGTGTCCGTAGGTGTCGTTCACCCGCTTAAAATTATCCAGATCATACATAAAAACCGTAAATTCTTCCCCGGAGACAATCCGCTGCCTGATATCTTCCATAAAGACACTACGGTTCTTAAGGTGTGTCAGTACATCGTAATGCGCACTGTAAGACAGTTTTTCGTTTGCCCTGGTAATCACTTCGTTCATTTTGCGTCGGCGCATATTGTCCACCGCCAGCCATGCCACCATTGCCAACGCCACGGCAGCAATCACCAGCGTTGCCCTGATCGTATCCCGGTTCTTTTCCCAGAAGGTCTCCCTGTGATTGATGATGACTGCATCCCCGGGAAGCTTTGATGCACTGATTCCAAACCTGCGCATCACATTTTCATCAAAGCAATATACCTTCGGCGGCTCCATCACAATGGAGATCCCTGCACAATCCGTGCCCTCCAGTATCTGCACCGCCATTTCTCCTGCCCTTTTTCCCATCTGTTCCTGCGAGACAATCTCGCCGCCTAAAAATCCTTTTCCCATACCGTGCGAGACAATTGAAAACATCGGAATCTGCGCCACATCACTCAGCATCTGGATCGCTTCCGCCGCCGCGTACACATTCCCGTCGCCATCCCTGCTGCACATAATATAGACCAGAATGCTCTCCTCCCCCAGCGCAGCAACCTGTCTTTTTAATTCTTCCTGGGAGAGCTTTGAAGCGTCGATCTCTACAAAGTCCAACTCTGGAAAAACAGTATCGTAATACTGGAATTCCTTGCGTTCGCCCTCTCCGGTCACCGTATCATCCAGTATTCCTACCACCTGTCTTGCATCCGGATACAGCTTCTTTGCCAGCGTGATCGTATTCTCATAAGAGAGCGTCTCAACCACGCCCGTCACAAGCGGGTCTGCTGCCGCCTTCTTCGCCAGTTTCCTGTCATTGACTCCCTCAAAAACAACCGGCGTCTGCGCAAACAGCTCATCCCGATACGTCATTGCAAACTGAAACGCCGCATCATCTCCTACAATCACAACATCATACGCCGGAACCATCTTCAGATAGTATGTTAGCGTCTGGTAAAATAGCTGTTCACTCTCCGCCGTCTCGACATTTTTGGTATCCATAAACTGATAATCCAGCTGTACACCAGCGCCCAATGCTTCTTTTATACCGCGAATCTGTTCCGGAACCGTCTCCCATGCATAGGAATAGGAACTGATAAATAATACCCTGCCGGTGATTTCCCCAGCGTCCGGTACCAGTTCTTCTGCATATGCCGGAATGCCTCCCACACAGATAAGAAGTGCAATAGCAAAAAAAATCCGGTACCCTTTTTGAATCCATCGACGTTCTATCACAGACACTCCTCCTCCCTATCCGTATATCAAAATTTTCCACCCTCCCGCTTCTATTGTCAATATTTTTTCACTGTTTTTTTTACGGTTTTCTGATATTTTACAACCGCCGGATCCGTCATCTGCAGCGTCCTCTTCCACTCCCTGCTTTCCCCCACTTTCTGCACCGCGGAACGGTTCTTATACAAAAAGCGCGTCAGATTATAGCAGTCCACCCAGATCTCGTTGTTTCCCTCTTTCTGCGCCTCGTCAAAGATCAGCTGCAGCCCGAAATGCAGATGAACCGTGTCTATGTTGTTGACATTTTCCTTCGTGCTGTACCCGGTATGCCCCATATAGCCGATCACATCCCCTGCCGTCACGACATCGCCCTCCTTCAACTGTTCCCGGTACGGATAGTTCTGGCGCAGATGCGCATAATAATAGTAGCGCTTCCCGTCAAAGCTGCGGATGCCGATGCGCCATCCGCCGTACTGGTTCCAGCCGATCGCTTCTACGTAGCCGGATTCTACGGCGATGATTGGGGTTCCGATGGGAATATAAAGTAACCCCCGGGGAGTCAAGAAAACTTGATTCACCAGGGGAAAATTCTTGCTAATTTATCTTTTCGTCATCTGATATATCTAATGCCCGATATATGTTGTACACGTTAAACATTCTATATAAATTAATGACAAAATTTATATTTTCCAACATAAGCAAAAAATTAAATATACAATACACAAATGCCAGTACTACAAATACACCATTCGATACTGCCACACTATAGATTAAAAAATTTGTTGGGCACATATTGGCAAGCAAATTAATTAAAACAGTAATAAATATATCGCCTATATATAGTATCGATAAATTCAAAAAAGTTCTATTACTGTCTTTCAAAATATTATTTTCTGTTCTTATTAGCTCCCTTATAATTTCATCCCGCATCAAAGCTTGGAATATTGCATACGCTCCAAAAATCACCGCAAAAAACGCAAGCTGAACATCCAAAAATGTAGCAGAAATTGTTTTCGTCATCTCTACAGTATCGGAAAGAAATGTAGCACAACAACTTACAACAAATGCTGCCACTGCTGCTATAACATACTGCCACAGAGAATTCTTATTCCACTCTATCTCCTTTAAGCACTCCGACAAAATTTCTTTTTTGGTTCTCTTGTCGTTCAATTCTTGAATGTTTTTTATTACGTTCTCGGTCATCTACCTCACCTTCCGCCTATTTTTTCTACATACTTCTGATATTCTATAACATTGCTTGGACTTTCAACATTCATAGCTGGAATTTCCTTCTTCATATTTCCAATTTCTTCATATGCATTATCAAGATCTGCTGACACCTTTATACTAGAAACATCTGATATTTCATGATCCTTAATTTTCCCAGTTTTTTTATTACCATGTGTTCCTTCTTTATATCTTACCTTCATTTCTGTTTTGGCCATTCCCTCTGTTTTTTCTATAACAGAAGCTACTCCATCTATATTTTCAGGAGAAGGAAATGTCATTTTTCCCTTTGAACTTCCAATAACTTTTCTTATTTTACTATCTATATCTCCAAATACATTTCCATAATCCCACTCTGAATTAAGAGGATAAAATTTTAACGTCAATTCAGTAATTTTCTCTACATCTTTCAACGCATCTTTCACACTGGCTGATGTCTTTATACCAGATACTTTAACTCTCACATACGGAAAATACATCTTATTTTTATTTGCAACATCGGCCCTAATTTGATCATTATGTTGTTTAATGTATCTGTCTATAACCGTTCTAAATGCAAAAGAAAATGCCCTAGTGTCAGGACTTCCATTCTGATTTTTTACAAGCATCATCCTATGATTTCTTAAATATATCATAAACAATGAATATGGTGATGATTTAAAATGTTTATCTGTTTTCTTCAATCCATCCTGCGTGGTATATTCTGATAACACTTCTAATATTGTGTCCTTAATTAGCAGACCTGCTAAAACATACTCTCCACCGATATTACGAATTTGAACATCTTCAAAAAGGTACTTGGTTTTTCCCGTGCTATTTGCAACCATGTTACTACTTAATGCAGGAAAAACTATGCTATCAATATACCTAATTAAAGGTTCTTCTTCTTTTCCGAAAACAGTATTGATATCGGCGACATACATTTGTTTATTTTCCATAGTACACACTCTCCCAACGTTTTTCTTTTATTATACTGCATTTGTATTGAACTACAAGAAAAACTTGAGAAAAGTGTCGAAATATGTTATACTATATACAACTTAATTAAACCAAGTAGCTCGGTTTCGTCCCAACGTTCCGGGCTATTTTTATGCTCAATGTGCATATTCTTTATACACTAATCATATCGCAATTCGAACATTTGTTCAATTCTAAAAATGTACCAAAATTTTGTTTTCTATCTTACATGGATCGTCCTGTTTATCAGTAAATACAGGCATTACGCATGTCAGTTTACATAATATTTTTTATCGTAACCACACCCCAAAAAAGTTCTGCCTATCCATCTGATTAACATCAAATATTCCAATATATCCGGTTGTACTATTTCTTTATTATAGAAACCTCTTTCCCTCTTTCCCACATAACTGCTCCATCTGCATCTGTAGTACTGAATACATAAGGTTCGTCTCCATTCTTTGGAACACACACATTAGCAACCCCATAACAAGCGGACTTGCATTGCGGGACAAATAACCAACTATCTTCATTTTCTCTTACTTCATAAACTCCCACATAATCATTCTCCACAAAAAAACTATTCGCAATTCTATATGCTTTTTCTATACTAATCATAATCTCACTCCTTATGTATATATAATGACATAGGGTGTAACCTATGCCAACTGTTTTTTTGCGAAATAACATAATTGCAGGATTTCTCCCGCCTGTCATACTCTTACAGTGCTTCCAGTCCCGCTTTCCAGCTCATCTTACCGACAATTCCATCCGCAGTCAGCCCGTGATTGTCCTTCTTAAATAGCCAATAATAGTATTAAGTGCTTTAATCTGACCAGCGTGCTTCTCTTTTTCTACGATGACGGTATCATACTTGCCTTTGTCAACATACTGACCGGAACCAAGATCCGCCATTTTCATTTGCTTATGCTTATTCTCCGACTTTACATTGTAGGCAATAATCGCCGTCTCCACCTGCATATCAAGTTCCTAGTCTAAAGCCGCTTTTAAAAAGTTCCATATAGTTCTTTTCCTGCATTGTTTTTAAGCGTGATGCCTCCGTTTTGATGCCATACATAAGCAAATCACCAACAGTTTAAACGTCATAAAGAGCTTTAGACGTATAAAAACAGCCCCCCGCGGAACTTGCTTGGCGTCACCTCTGCACCGTTCGGTTCATAAATTTCCGGTTGTCCTGTTATTACTAATTTGGAGTATAAAAATGCCACCTAACCTTTATCGGCTGGTGGTATATCTTGTTTCTTTTTAAACCCTATATTATCTCTGCATATCTCTCCATCTATTTTCTTTGTATGTAATACCTCAGTTGGAATACCATCTGGATATGCGTCGCAGCGCATACCTGGCATACAATTTGAACATGATAAACAGCATGGAATTCTAAGCATTACCGTTTCCACCTTTCTATATATCGATCGACATATTCTTTTGCTTTTTCTGGAACATCTTCGCCATTTTTTATCTTAACATATGCTTCCGCAAGCGTTTCAAATCCATTCTGCGCCTCATCCGAATAACCAGAAACTCCAGGTACATATAAGTCTTTTACCTCTTCAAAAAATGCGTTGAAATCCTCTACGCTTTCAATATCTTGCCCCGTCAATATGTGCACTATCTCATGTTTAATATAATCTTCTATACGCTTTTCCGCAAAATATTTATACTCATACCCTGCCTTTATAATAGCATCAAATCCAGAAAAATCATATCCCGAATTAACCACCAATTTCGCCATATGTTTCCCATTTTCCTCATAATACTGGCAAAAGAATGGAACATCAGGCCTCTTTGCTCCCCAATTTTCAACCGTAACATTTTGAAAATTTACAATGTACTCCTTTTTCATTTTTTCATACACACGTTCTATAGCATCTGCATAATCTGGTGTTATTCCAGAAATATTCATAATGTCACTCGGAATCTTTATGTCGGCAGTTTTCCAATCAGTGTAAACAAAATTTTTCTTCCACTCCTCATACGTCATGTTCTCCGGCACATAATACTTCTTGTCATCTGCCCCGCGCGCAACTCTTTCCCCTGTGGTAAATTCATTGTTGAAATACGGACAGGTGCACCCCGGCAATTCAGATGGAACAGTGGCACGGTAACACCAATCTTATAATCTTTCATCGGAAAGTGTTTCCCGTCCATCTCCCCGCAGGTGGGGCAGGTATGGCCGTCCAATGTCTCTACCACCTCGAACTCCTCCACCCCAAGGTCAGAAAAGCACGTTTCCTGTGCCTTAGCAGGAAAAGCAGCTGATTCCGTCTGAACAATTCGCGCCGCCTGTGATCTGCTTACTTTCATGTTCTGGGATATTTCCCGTATGGCTCGATCCGGCAATTCTCCGGTGATGCACATCAGCGTTAAGGAATCGTGCATATTGTTAATCAGCTTTGTTTTATCCATCCAGATGCGGTTCGAGAAGTTACGTTCATCCACCGCCCAAGGCTTATGTATGATGTTGCTGACTTTTTCCGAGTCAAACTCTGCATCTGCAAGCCGACGAGAACACCGCGCTGCACCTCATATGCCGTGTGATAATAGCCGGACGTATAGACGCTTGCAATATGCTCGTCTATGAAATCGTGATAATTTCCATACAGTTTTTCAATCTCCTGCTGCGTCTGCACCTTGAGAGCTTCCAGTCTGCTGATATGCACCTTTGCGGATGCATTCTCAAGCTGCTTTTCCCACTGCTGATTTATGCCGTTCTCGCGCCCGTATTTGATGTAATCCTGCCCATCCCACTGGAACTCTTCCAGTTCGTCACTATTCAGCAACCGTCTGTCTTTCACCATTGAAATCCCATTATTGGAAGCAAAACGCTGATACCATGCGTTAATCTTTCCGTCAAGCGCCTGCTCTGCACGCCGGAACTCCTGTTCAATCTCCTGCACGGTCTGAACGGACATATCATGCTGTGATTCTTCCAACTGCCAGAAGCGCTCCTGCCAGTATTCACTTGTCCGTTCTCCCATGCACTCACCTCATTTCACAGAATCCCGAGTTCCTTGTATACGGCTGCAATCTTCGGGAATTGAACCGCAATCCAATCCACCATTGTTTCCTCATGCCCCATACGATTAACGTGCTCAAAATTATCTTTCAAACCGCTTTCATTCAAAAAAGCATGAATAATCTCGTGACGCAGGCATCCCTTGAAATAAGCATCCTTTTCCTCTTCATTGCTAAACCAAAAATGTTCTTCATCATCCAAATCTGCAATAACAATCAGTGGAAAGTTGCTGCAACAATAGCCCGCCCATGAATTTTGGCTCAGTTCCTTATCTTCTGACCACTTGTGTATCTCTATCCGATACTCCGTCCCCAGAATCATCGCCGTCTGTCTCACTGCCTGTCTCCTTTCCCTTTGCACCAAAAGCACCGATGTAAGCATCTGCTTTCTCCTGCGCCTCCTGCGCCTCTTTCTCCAACTGCTTCAGCTCCGCATCCGCATCTTCGACAAGCGGATGATTTTTGAGAATCGTCTTTTTACTGACAATTCCAACCGAATCCTTGCAAATCTGTGCCTGCTCCGTGTCATTTTTTACACAAGTGCGGGTCCACGTCTGGATGATTTTCTTGCAATCAATTCCCTCATGGTGGCATATCGCTCTTACCAGACGGGCAAACCCAAGCTGAAACTCCGTCTCCGTCAGCCCGGCTTTCATTTCAAGCAACGAATACATGAATTTAAGCGCTTCTCCGCTCTGATTTCCGAAGTTCTCCGGCTGTGGGTCAAATCCCTGCCCCTGTTCAAAAATAGCCTTTCTGGTGACTTCCAGAGCGCTGTTACGGGCTTCTATCGGAATCTCGATGTTGAGTGTGCTCACTCCCGGGTTACTGCCCTCGTCCCCATCTACCTTGATGGTCTTATATTTTTTCAAATCTGACAGAAACGTGTTAAGATCTGCGCCGCCGTACCCGGACAGAACAATTATCAGCTGTTGAATATCATCCAAATCATTAACAAAACCGCTGTAGACCTTGTCGTATACGTCTATCAGCGGCTTGATATTTTTCAAATCATTCGTATTGGTGTTATTGTTCGGGAACGGAATAAACGGCACTTCTCCAAATTCGTGACGATACTCTGCTGTAAAATCACTGGAATCCGGCACCATAAAAGTGTTGTAATAAAGTAAACCGTCCTCTAAGGTGTCTCCGTTCTTCCGCCGGAATGTCCAGCAGCTTTCCTTGTCCCAGTATTCATAGATTGCATAGGTATCTCCCGTCTCTTCGTCGATTTCATCATACATACGGAGAACGCCAAGCAGTTTCTTTTTCAAATCATGAGATTCGATCGGAATAATCTGCTTGCTGTCAACTACCGCCCACTGGAATGCTCCATCTTCATCCTCCCAGTAGTGAATCCAGCCTACTGACGCATTGGCAGCGTTTATGCACAGCTCCATGCAATTCTTCCGGTATTCATCACCGAGTACTTCTGTCACGACTTCATTTCCATGCTCATTCCCAATGTCAAAGAGCGGCGGTGCCGTGAACATGTACGTAGCTTTCTGATTTACGATAAGCCCGTGGAAGTTCCGGGGGATCCGGTTATCTGCGTTACGTAACGGATTGTCGGGTTCCTCTTTCTCTTTTTCGTCTGTGAGCTTGTTTTTTACCAGAATATCCGTTTCATTCCGGTAGTACCGTTCCGCCTGCATCGCCCGCAAGGAAAACCGTGTATGTCCCGGTTCGTATTTTCTTATGAGTTTTTTCATTACCTCAAGTTCCATGTTCTCACCTCTATTTTAAAATGCTGATGCCGCCCGGCTTACGAATAATCGTATAACAGAAATACCGAAGAGCATCCATCGCATGATCGTGCTGCTTTACCGGTTTATCCTCGCCACGCTCAGATGCTTTCTGATCCCAGATATACGACCCAAACTCTTTGATCGTATTCGGACACTGGTCACTGATGGCGATTTTCCCTTGATTCAGCAACGATGCCACAAACCGGATTCCATCCAACACATCATTTTTTGCTTTCTTGATCGCATAGCCTCGTTTTTTCAACTCCGCAATGAAGGACGCTGCCGATGGATCTATAATGATCTTCACTGGCTTTATACCACCAAGCCATCGCTCCAAGTCATCTGCATATTCTGTGTCTGTTTTCTGTCGTTCCTCATCACGACCGGAATAATAGTACTCCCGGCAACACACCCACCGTCCAGAACACTCTTTGCACCACAGCAGGAATACCGTGGCATTTTGCGTACCATAATCGCAGGATACATAGTAATTTTCGTTGACCAGATCTGACAGATTCGATATCACATGCTTGGCAGTGTCGAACATATCGTAGATAATGCCCTCTGCCATCGCCCACAAGCCACGGATATACCGCCGGTAGAATACACCTGTATACATACTGCGGTATCTTTCCTTGATTTTCTCCGACAGAGATAAATTATCATCCATCGTAAAATGCAGATATAAAATCTCTTTTAATCCCGGATCCCGGTTCTCTGCTGCAGCTTTTTCTCTTATCTCCTGTGTTTTCTTTTTTCCCAGATATCCAGTTGCTTTGTCAATCCATCCCGTCTTGAACCAATGATACGGTCCGTCCGGGTTACAGTTGAACCAATACTTCGATCCCTCAACAGAGCATCGTCCGGTTGCCTGGTTCACGAAGCTTTCCGGCATCAGCGCCACTTCATCAAAAAAGACCCCAGCCAAGGTAATACCCTGGATAAGGTCTTGTGAACGCTCATCTTTGCCGCCAAATATATAAAAGTAATTGGTCGTCTCTCCTCTTGTCACAACGACCAGATTGTCAGCTCTATGGTCTGCTACAGTATAGCCGCGGCTCCGTAACATCACTTCAAGCCAGAACAGTACGTTACGCCGGAAAGAGCCGATTGTCTTTCCGCACATACCAAAGTTCTGACCGTTAAATTGTGTCATCGCCCACATCACAAAGGACAACGACATACATACCGTTTTACCGGAACGGATTGCCCCATCGGCAATGATGCCATCCATATCCTTAACTGGTGATGTATCGCACCACCAATTTAATACCATGCGCTGTTTCTTAGAAAAGGGCTTGAATTTGAATGTCTGCTTAATTTTCTTCATCCATCCAATCCTCCGCGGCACTTCCCTGTAGCGCTTCTAAGAATCCGTCATCCGCAGTCTCTTCCTCATCGTCGGTCTGCACCTTGGCTTTTAGCAATGCAATCTCCGCTTTCTGTTTATCCGTTGCAAGGTCCATATGGTCAGATAACCACTGTAGTGCTTTCATGCGGTCGGCAAGTTTTACCTTCACACCATAAGCAGTCCCTGTGATTTCATCAATCAAACTGCCGTCCACATTCTCATTCATCCGCACTGTCTCGCCTTTTACCGTGACGAAATCAGTCACATCTGCAAATGCAATATCCATGTACTTCTGAAAGATATCGGTTTCACTTAGGAACTCCCTGTTAAGACGCTCCTGTTTCAAACGGAGTATTTCATCTTTTACCTTAGTATTTCTAAGTAGCTGATGCCCGTTTACCATTGCAGTTGTATAGTCGCTTCCATACGCTTTCTGATATGCCTTGGTGGCATTAAAGCAGCGAATGTAATAAATGCAAAAAAGCTGTTGCTTATCCGTCAAATCAGTATTCTGTATTACTGCTTCAACCTCATGTGCAACAGGCTCTTTCTTTGCTCTCTTCGCTCGCTTATTCTCTTTCGCAACGTTGCATTCCTTTTTCTCTTTCTTTCGCAACGTTGCATTACCACCATCATCCCACTTATACCGGTTCTTCCAGCTCCGCACAGTTCCCTCGGCTATCCCGAGCTGGTTTGCAATCTCTATTAGCTTAAGCCCTTGCTTATACATTTCAAAGGCTTTGTCCGCTCTCGCATCTTTTGCCTTTGGCAAGGACCATCACCTACCTTTTCTTTACATACAAAAAAGCACCCGTCATTAAACGGGCGCCTTCTCTGGGTTGGGGGAGTTGCAAAAAGCAAATGGCTCTTGGCTCTTTTATTCACCTCTTGCAGTTTATACTATACATTGATTTTTCGTAACATGTGTAACATTCGTAACAAACTTTTACGCAGCATCCATAAATCTCTGAAACTCCATCTTAACACTTCCCTCGGTGCTTTTTCTCCCCATTCTTACAGCTACCTGTTCCCAGCTCATTCCCTCAAAGAACTTATACCGGATGATCCTCTGCATCCGTACCGGTATGCCGTTCATCCACTGCTCCACCTGCAGCTTGATCTCTTCCGACTGGGCTTTTCTCTCTTCCAGCAGTTCCTCTTCCATGCGCAGTTGCGTATCATCCGTGTATGTGAACGATGTTCCTTCAATCTTGAAATGTGTCTCTGCGTATGGGAAATCATTCATCGAACCTTTTACACTTCCTGTCACAATCGTTTGCCGCTTACGCTTCAATCTCTTAATGTCCTGCTCCGTCTCCCGAATCATCTCACATGCATCTACATACTGCTCCAATATTTTCTTATCTACTCCCACCGTATTCTCCCCTTTCTGGTATTATCACTGCAATGTTTCTGATAATATCATACAATAGGTTTGGAGTGGATTTGTGCCAAATTATCTATCAAAAACGTCAAAGTTTTCCTAAACTTTAAGTCATACTCCCCCCGCTTAATATATTAACAACATCCATCATACATTTTTTGATATTATCTTTTTCATTCATATGCTCAAAAAGAACCTCATATAAACGGTTAAAAGTATAAAAAGTTTCTGCATCATATAAGTGCACTGCCTTTTCTAAAAAATATTGGCTCACCTGTCGCTCTGTTTTCATATCTAACACTGCCATCCTCCCCATTAGTTGAGCAACATCATACAATGTCATTTCACTTTTCATATATGATTTGATTAACGGAACTTCTTTTTCAAAAATGTGTGCTTTCTCACTTTCCTCATCTTCAAAATTATATACAAGATTTCTCACCGATAAAAAACCATTTCTCCTTGCATTAAACTCACTGATTACATTCATTGCATTATCGTAGTATTCGTATTCCATCAATTTTTCAGCCGTTGTTGCGTTAATATAGCGAGCCAATACATCCAAGTCATGTGCATGTGTAAACTCATGCTGAAATGTACCAAAATATGTATACCAATCGAGTTCAAACACCTTTTTAGAAATTACTACATTGTATCCATCTTTTAAGTTCTCACAAGGAAAACTCATGCCATTAAAGTTGTCCACCACGCTTTTATTTTCCAATATATTCTGACGGTGTCTACTTTCTGGATATAACTCCACAACCTTTTCGTACAACTCATCACATATTGTTATGTTTATTCTTATAGGATCATACTTTGTATTTTTATAGAAATATAACAACATGCTCTTAAGAAATTCTTCATCAAACATTCTCCCACCTCTAATCACTTGTAGTATGTAAATTATACTACCATCACCGTCAATACGCAAAACCGTTTTATATTTTCCCCCACACCATTCTCAACTGCCCGTTCTTTTCTTCCACCAGATGTGCCATCCTCTGCCGCATAAGCCGCTGCGCCGTTCCGCGTCTCCGGTAGAAGCTCCTACGACTGATTGGGAGAATGCCGTGGTGTGCTTCTAACATATCATAGCTGGTGCCTATCGTAATAGATTCTGTCAATTCAGCAGCAATGGCACTATCTACACTCTGGCAGATTTCAAATATTTCTTTTTCCTCCACATACATTCCCCCTTTTATGAGTTAAAGTTCAGTTTATCTGTCTATTTGCTTTTTCATTTCTTCTGCTATAAAATTTATTCTTTTGTCAGTTACAATCAAACAAACTTCTCCGTCAATAACTTCTGTTCTACTGTTGCGGATAAGATTGTCTACCATTTCATCTATTGCACACTTATAACCTTTCTGAAATACAAACGCCTTTCTTCCTTTATTTCTTGCAATTCCGTCACCTAAAGCCATATTCTCTACCTCACTAAATTCTAATTTAACTACGCAAACCAGAGCTGCCCGGTCTGCTCTGCTTCAATCTGCATATTCGGCATACGTTCCGCTATGCACAGTTCTGGAAGATTTGCTCTGACCAGTGCTGCCGGTATAGGCGGACACACAGCATTGCCGCAACGGCGCACCTGTTCACTCCGCGGGTAGGTCTTTCCGGTATAATCATGATCAATGATATAATCATCTGGAAATCCCTGGCATCCGTACAACTCCCGTGGTTCCAGCATCCGCAGTCCAATGTCCACGATCTGATAATCTACGCCCTCAATCGTCACTAATCCGAATCTATCCCGTGCAGTTACCGTGTCAAGTGGCTCCTTAATGTCCTGCCCTATTCCTTGTCCATAATATTTAATCAGAAATGCCCTGACCTCTCCAAAGTGTCCGTCACCGGCTGTAATCGTTGGTAATGGCTGTCGGATATCTTTTCCGTCACAATGATTGTTCATCTGGATCAGATTAGCAGTAACAACGCTGTTATGGTCCCATGAGGTAACTGTCGGCAATGGGTTCTCTAATGTTTCTCCTGCTCCTTTGTAGCCGCCATCATAAAATTTATGCAGGAATGATGTTACCAGTCCGTATCTATTAGAGCTATCAACTGTCATAATAGGTTCTTCAATCGACTGCCCTCTTACTTCGTCCTTTGCTGTTTCTGAATGGTACTGAATAAGTGTTGGGCTAATAAGGCATTGTTGATTACCTGTGGTGATCGTATGTATCGGATCTTTGCAGTTTCCACCCGGATGATTCGTTGTATTTGTCCCCATATAAGGTGCAAACGTCGGCTCCACAATTTCATACCCATGCTTTCCGGTAATCGTCGGCATCGACTCCCGAATATTATTCGGTCTGCGCTCCCCGCCATGATTGCACTGGATAATGAACGGTTCCGGGTTGTCCAGTACAAACTTTTTCAGTCCTCGTGCTATTCTCTCCATCGTCTTCGGTGCCAGCGGACGTACTGCCCGGATCCCGTATTTCTCTTTGATTTCTTCGGAACTATCAAAGATACTGGGACACGGAAGTGAAAAGTCCAACTGTGTATATGCACCCACATACGGTTTCAGCAGCCCAGCCTTGACCTCGTCACTGTCTGCCGGTGCGTGTGTCGGCTCTGGCCAGACTATCGGCTCACCATCACACCGCGCGATCATGAAGAATCGTTTGCGCATGGTCGGCGCTCCATAATCAGCCGCAACCAACTCCCGGAACTCTACCTCATAGCCTAAATCTGTGAGCTGCTGAACAAACTTCCGAAATGTTTCGCCCTGTTTGCTCTTGATCGGATGGTGCCGCCGCCCAAGTGGTCCCCATGTCTTAAATTCTTCCACATTCTCAAGCATGATTACTCTCGGTCGTACCAATCCCGCCCATCGGCAGGCTACCCATGCAAGACCACGAATGTTTTTATCCTTTGGCTTTCCACCTTTTGCCTTACTGAAATGCTTACAGTCCGGGCTAAACCAAGCAAGAGCCACCGGATGACCGCCGCAGGCTTTTACCGGATCAACCGCCCAGACGTTTTCACAGTAATGCTTCGTGTTCGGATGGTTCGCCTTGTGCATCTTAATAGCTTCTGGATCATGGTTGATCGCAATATCAACGCTGTATCCAGTTGCTAACTCTATACCGGTGGAAGCACCACCGCCACCGGCGAAGTTGTCAACGATCAGTTCTCCGTTAATCATGGCATTACCTCCGGAAAGTCTGCTTCAAACGACATTTGCGTATCAGCGTAATTCAACCACAAAACTTCTTCCCTTTTTACTCCCGCTTCTGCCAGCGTATCCTTTTTTATTTTTCTCCATCCTTTAAGCGCAGTATTATACAGATCATTTTCATATCCACTTATCATCACTGGTCCCGGATGCTCTTCCAATGCTTTTAACATTTCAAGATGGTCCGCATCCGTCATCTCATACTTGTATAAATATTTTTTTCTGGTGCTTTGTAAATACGGCGGATCTGCATATATAAAAACGTCCGATGTGTTATAGCGTCTGATAAGATCTATCGCTGGAAGATTCTCTATTTGAACACCTTGCAACCTCTTTGATGCCTGAGTAATGACATCCGGATATTCCGCCCATGCTTTTGCTGGATTGGGGCTATTTGTCTGCTGACCGCTTTTGAATCCATTATGGTACAGGTTTGCGCAGCCAAACCCTTGCCAACATCTAACACAAAACCTCCTTGCCCTCTCAACATCTACATCGGATTCCTGATAAGCCAGGTCATACTCTGCTCTGCTGTATGGAGTAAGTTCTATCAGCCGTTTCAATTCATCCGGATCATCCCTAAGAACGCGGAAGAAATTCACCACTTCACCATGCAGATCGTTTACTGTCTCTATGTGGCACCGTGGTTTGTTAAACAATACCGCAAGACTTCCTGCGTATGGCTCCAAATACACCGTATGCTTTGGCATGTTATTTACTATCCAATTTGCTATTCGGGATTTTGCCCCCGGATATTTCAATACCTGTTTCATTTTCCCACAGGAACCGGGTACCCTTTATGCGCGCTGGTTCGGCTCCTTTCTTGCTTTTTTATCTTCCCTGTTTTACAATATACTTGTCTTTGAGATAGGCAGGCGGGTGATCCCGTTGGGATGAAGGGTATTCGGTTGGCAGTCATAAAACTCATTGCAACTTTTATAATTGCTCTTTGTACTTTTAGTACGGAAATGGAGAATTCTATGGCGACACAAATTCCAACCACTCAAACAAGCAACTCAATGGTCAGCACAACTGCCGACCGCCCTTCTACCTATCTTAAAAACTTTTATTTCATAAAATCTTCCATGCTCATCTGCCCTTCTACATTGGCGGCAGTTTCTTTCTCCTGCGCCATCCTCATCTGCTTGTATTCGTTGTATTTCTTCCTGTATTCATAGCTTTTTCCGAAAATATTCCATGCAGCTTTTACTACATTTGGCTCATATGGGCGAATCAGTTCCAAATCATCAACAGCCTTGTAAGATATCGGGCACCCGCAGCATCCCGTTCGTGTCAGTCCGTATACCTCGTAGGCATCAGAATACCGTATGCCATAGTATTCCTTATACCACTTTTTGTCCCGGTCGCTCACATAATACAGTGGGCGGAGACGGAATTGACCACTTGAAGTCTCTGTAAAACATAAAGCTGTGTTGTCTTTCCTTGGTACGGATCTCATACCTCCCTCGTCTCTGCGCTCACCGGTAATTACCATCTCGTAATCTTTTTGTACCTTATGTGCTATATTTTTCTTGCAATGTACGCAACAATCTGCGCTTATCGGGAAGTTCGGCGGATATTCTTCTATAAAATCCCGCATATACTTCGACGAATTGATAACCAACTGAATATTTGGTCTTGGCTCGCCGGCGGAGTTGCAGCAACAGAGAAAATTGATCGTCCCCTCACAATTAGGGTATCTCTCTTTCAGTTCCTCCCTCTTTGCCTGCTTGTCCTCTGCCTGATCATATTCCTGCGCGATTGATAACGGTATATTCTTCTTTTGCCATCCAGACAATCCAGCAGACATAATCTTTGATACAAACGGTATGCCATATTTTCTTGTTGCCTGCACAATATTGACCTTCGGTCTGCACTCTTCAATTTCCGCACCGTATTTTTCTGCTGTATCCCTCACATGATCCTTTATAGCTTTCATTTCAAGTCCGGTATTGAAGAACACATACTTGACTGGTGGCAAATCGAAAATCTTCCGTGTTCGCTCGATAAGGTCGATCATAATATCACTGTCAGAACCACCCGAATACGAACATATGGCGTTCGGATGCTCCCTCAATCTCTTTGCAATAATGCTCTGTATGGCATTAAATTTTGCAGGTGCATCAAAATCAGCATAATCTGGTCTGTCCGTATACACCCGGCTTCTAAATTCTTCTTTCATCATTTTTCGGAGTAAAGAGCTCTTTTACGCTGGCCAGCAAACCTCTCACTCCTTTCTGATTTATTTTTTCTTACCTCTGGTCTTGAACTTATACACATCGTTTGTCTGCCGGCTTACCGCACTCCGGTAGCCGTTCAGCTTACTCGCTCTGCTCTTTCCCATGTGCACCTCCCTCTATAGCATCTAAGCATCCGTTCCAGCCTGCATCGAACCTTCCATTGTCGCAATGCTCTGGATGAGCTGATTTCTCTGGCAGTTCCCGGAGTGGGCACCAATCCGGCTTTTCTCCGTCTGGTACAAGTTTCCCTGTCGCACAGCACAGATATTCGTCATCATTCTCTGTCTCATAGCACAATGTGCATTTCTGGCATATCTGTTCCGGCATATCCATAATCAATACTGCTTTAGCCATACCTCACACTCCTTCCGGTTTCTCGCACCGCTCAAATTCGATAACCCAAACCCACGGATTTGCATCCCAACCATACCGGTCAAGGTCGGATTTCTTGATGGTTGATTCCCACAGCCAAGCAAATTGCTCCTTTGCAATCCCGTACTCTGTGTCTACTTCTGTTCCATAATTTTTTTCACCGTATCCGATATCATCATAGAAAAGGTTTCCAACACCTTCGCTTTCTGCCCCCTTTGGTGTTATATCCTGCAACCGCTCCACTCTCACATCCGTAACCTTAAGCCAGATACGCGCCGCTTCTTTCGGCATGCGGATGGATGGGTGCCACTTTGCATCTCCACTTATTTCATCTGTTGCTCGATACATATAGCAACCGCAAACTTTATCCAAAACGCTTTTTTGTGGTTCTTTTGGGCAACTTCCGCTTTCGTCCCCTTCACAATTCCAACATTCAAAGCGCTCCCATGTTTCCCTAACGTACAGTATATCTCCAGGACAAATAGGGCAGGTTCTCTCTGTCGTACTTAACTGTTCTATATGTTCCAGGTCTGCAAAGTTATGTACTGCATAAGTTCTCTTGTCGGCATTGTAAAAATCCATATCCGGCACAGTACACTCATTGGCATCTTTGCAAATTCGCCTTGTGCAAGTCTTCCTCCCATCCAGAATCACACGAACCATTTCTGCATTGAATAAAATCGGTTTAATTGCCATCTACCGCACCTGCCTTTCTTCTCGTTTCTGCCCTGTGTTTTGCATCATATCTGTTGTGGCATCTCTGGCATAACGCTCTGAGATTACTGTAATCGCAATTTTCCGGTGTATGGTCTAAATGCGCTATTGTCAGGACAACTTTTGAGCCATTTTCGCGGATAGCATAATTCTCAATTCCACAAAATTCGCATTTATTGTCTGCCCGTTTAAGGATATCTTTTCGTATGTCTTTCCAGTTTGCCGGATATCTTTTCCGATTTTCTGGTTTAATTGGCATCTACTCCACCGCCTTTCACAATCTCGATTGCCTTGTCAATTTTGATCACTGTCCTTTCCCCCATCAGACTCCCATCCTCTCTGTAGAGCGGATTCTTTTCTTTCTCTAACTGCTCCACAACCGAATCCACATCGTAGGCAGCCGGAATGCTTCTAACTTCTTTGCATAAATCATGGATAAACAGGTCGAGATTTTCCTTATCCTTGTCAAAATGATGATTTACAAGTAGCGCTATCACATCATCCTCGTCAATCAATCTTCCCATCGTTCGCCCTCCTGTTCCATATGCGTCTTGCTCCCCATCTGGTCAATCTTGCTTCGTCTTGATGTACTGGGGTTTTATGACATTTTCCGCAACTATAGACAAAATAGTCTCTATTATCTCCGACTAGCTTAATAATAGGTTTCCCTCCGCAGAACGGGCATGGCTTAAGTTCTTCGTTCATTCTTCATCACCCCACTTAATTTCTGCTACCTGTCCAATCTCCTCCGCAATAAAATTATTCATGCACCTGTTGGTTTCCTTCCAGTTCCCGTTATTGCAATAGCAATCAGAACAATCATTTTCATTACAATATGCTATCATCTCTTTCTGCTTCTCCATCGCCGCCCGGCATTCTTCTAAAGTTCCAACCTTACGATATTGCCGCCAGTCGCTTAACGCTTCAGCAAAATCTTTCTTCATCTCCTGCAATTCTTCCGGTGTACCGATTGTGCGGTACTGCTGTACTTCCTCCAGTGCCTTGATCGCCATTTCCAGATCTTCCATTCCGTTTTCCCCGGCTACCTGTTCCACCGTATGCATCCGGTACTTGATTTTTTCAATTGCTTCATTCTCCGTCATATCTTCTCCTTTCAACTGTTTCCAAAATGGAAATAGTTCACTCCAACAGTTCCGGATTATCAAATTTATTGCCGATCACTTCAAAATTCTCTGAATCAAAATCATCCAGTTCCTCATAGTCATCACAGCCCGGCTCATTCGTGCACCATCCGTTTTCATGCCACACGACACGCTTTCTCGTCTCATCTTCTGGAAACTCAACGTCGATATGCCCTGAAAGAATATCATTCTCCCAAATCAGCTTGCCGTTCTTATCCTTAAGTCCGGTGCACTGGCAGATAGTAGATGGGTCTACCTCAAATATCCCATTTTCTTCCGAAAAATCCTCAAAGCAATCATAATCGGCAAGATTAGGGCAAAACATGTACGGGATTTCCTGTCCTAACCGAAAAAATACTCCGGTAACAAGACTACCTTCCACCCATTCTCCAGTATCAACTCTCTTACCGCGATATAAATATCTACTCTCCATGCTATTCCTCACTCTCTTCCTGCAACCACTTCCTGATATTATTTTTACAGCCTGTATCGCAGCTACTATGTCTGCAATTTATTTTGTCTGATAAATACACTACGCAATGATGGCTCACAGTAGATAGCATTTCTGCCAATTCCTCGTCCGTCATGCTCCGAATCCGGTCTGCATTGGTCATGGCTTTATAATGCTTGCAGTCGCGTTCCATGTCTAAATGCGGACTATCGTTAATCTTCGGACACCACTTACCGACAATTACATCATCTTTATTTGACAGATTATATAAGTTATTGCAGTTCTTGCACTTCGGCATCTTTTTTTCTTCCTTCCGTGTCTTTATCTCCAATCTATTTTTTGACCACATACATCGCAAAATGAATATCTGCCTTTATTTCTGTAGATGTCACGTATATGTTTTTTACATGCAGGGCAGTAGAATTCTTTCCGCGCATACCTGGTTGCCACTTTTCTTGGCTGCTGTTTCATTTTTGCGTCCCTGCATATCTGCAATGCTTTCACAGCTTTTGTTAAAGCTTGGAGCATATCTCTATTATCTTTTTGGTCTTCTATAGCTTTTTCCAATATTTCTATGGCATCATTTATCGACATTCATTTTCCCTGCACCCTTCCGCACCGTAGCTGATACGGTGTCTCCCGAAACCTTTTAATCGCATCCTCGCTCACATGCTTGCTTGGGCGTGTCATCCGCTCGCTGATCTCTGCTACACGATTGCGGCGCTCCTTACTGTCTCTATGCATTTACCTCGCCCCCTCCCGATCATAACGGGCACCACCTTGGCGACGTTTTAACCACCGCCAGAACCTCCCGCTCCGCTGTTTTGCAAATTCTCATGGGATCAAACCTCTCCCGCTGGATCTGACCGCAATGCTCACACTTTGCACAGATATGTACCGGCTCATAACCGTCATTTTCTGTGGCGTACCGGAGACCGTTTTTGTTCACGTAATACACCAAGCCGCTGTATTTGCACCCGCCGTTCAGCGCCGGGCATATGATCTCATCGTAAATCTGTCTGATCGTCTTGCCTGCTTCAAGCGCTGCCACAATATCCTCTCGGTATGGGTCATACATGCTCGTTCTTTTTCTTCTCTCCATTTCATCCTCCCTGTGGTGTCGAATTAAGCAACTCCGCTTCCAACGCATCGTAATCGTAGTCCCGTTGGCTGAAATTATTGAACTTATTCCCACTGGTATTCTTGGGTTTGGGGGCTGTGCCTGCCCGCGCCCAGTTCCTAACTGCAGCCTTCCAGTCTCTCATTTTGTTTTTACCAACCATCCACCCGTTAGAAGTGTAATAGTCAAGAAATCTCTCCACATCAAAGCCGCTATATCCCTTTTCTGCACAATACTCTGCTACGTTCTGACGAGTGGGCGGGGAAAAGCGCATGCTTTTCTCTTTACTCTCTTTTTCAATAACAGGTACAGTATCAGTAACAGGAACAGTATCAGTAACAGGAACAGTATCAGGGTTATTTTGCTTTTCAGAAAAACCATTTGCTTTTTTTGCTTTTGTTTGGTTTTCATCATAAGCATTTGCTTTAGGTCTGCCGCCAAGTTTACCGGCTTCCCTGCGCTTCTCAACCTTTTCCATGTACGCCGCATTGTCCCGATCCATTCGCTCGCGGATAAAACTAAATGCCATATCTGCCGCCGCATCAAGTTCCGGTACAGATTCGCCCGCCGCATAGCGTAGAATCGCGGTAAATAGTTCTCCACGCTGATCCATGCTCATTTTCTGTATGTGCCGCAGATACTCCGTATACAGGACAAAACTGCTTTTTCCGTCTGCCAAGCCATCACCCCGTTTCTAAGTCCTTAAGCAGGTCTTTCAGCGTCATTTTCGCCTGTCCCGCGGTAAGTTCCGTGATCGTCACTTCAATCCTCGGATTCTCCTTATCCACAAACGTATCGAAATAGAAGTGCGGGATGCATCTCTGGTTGTCGTCCTTGATTACCCATGCCTTTTTCAAGCTGTCCTGCACAAACTTAGCCGCGCAGGACAAAATATTGTCGTTATCCCGGCGCCGGTCTTTCTCGAAAAACCGGTAATAGATCAGTACCGGTGCCGTAATGGTGCCAATACCAGGAAGCTGCCGCCGGATCTGCCAGATGATTCCATCCTCATTCTTCTGCTTCATGTGTCCGCCCTTGTGCGGATTCGTCCGGTTGGCGGCAGTGTATTCATTCAAACCATCCAACCGCCCCGGGATCGTGAACTTATACTCCATCCGCACCACCCATCCGCATCTGTGCATTACAATCATTGATCTGATCCACCAGGTACGCCGGAAGCGTATAGCAGTCAACAAATTCATGTGCATCCGCGAGATCCTTTCTCTTCAACGCCTTGTAACTCTTCATCCTGCCCTCATCATCGTAGATTCCAAATTCCCGGCGGAGCTGGTTGTAAATATCCCGATACACTCTCTGCCGGATCGTACTGTCAAGATATGCTTCCGTTTTCTTGCCACCGAGAAGTTCCGCACCTCTGCGTCTGATATGTGCCGACAATTCATCCGATTCTGCGCCGAAAAGCGGCATATCGTTCTCAATGTGGTCAATCCGGTGTTCTACCTTTGTCACACGTTTATCCACGATCAGTGCAGCTTTCAGTTCTGGCGACATCCCATCAAGCAGATTGCTGTGATCAAAATAAGAATCAACCAGACGATCGTATACTTCCCATGCCGTATCCGTATTTAAAGATTTTGCATGGAGGAACGCACCCTTCTTTGTCCAGAGGTAAAGTTTATTCAAATTTCTAGCGAAACCTAAATTTTCGGTTTCGCTCTTGAACCGTTTCAGCTCCTCACCATCCAGACAAATAAAATGCTTTCCTTCCACATATCTGCTCTTATTGTTGTTAAAATTATCTGTGATTTTCTTTGCTTCAACGCCATACGCTTCTGCAATCTGCTGCGTTGTCAGCACTCTCATGCCTCTATATTCTGTAACCTTTAATTCTTCCAATTACTTCTCCTTTCCCCTCCGGGACGACCCCGGAGGTATCATCATGGCTTCGACAGTTCGTGATATAATAAGTCTCCGCATGATCGGTTTCTTTCGCCCGCAGGCGGGTGTTTCAACCCTATAACCAGCTCCGCCCGAATATCCGCCGGAACTCTTCTCTGCTTCCGTAATGGCTTTCAAAATATTCCTGTGCCATCTGCTTAAGCTTCAGATCCATTTCAGCTGCATTCTTCCCCGCCTGCGTTCCATTCGGATGCAGATCCGGGCGAAGCGGTATGACAAATCCATACTTCTCGCTATTCTTCCGGTTCGGATTACCCGGGAAAATATGATGGCGTTCAACCGGCGCCGCGCCGGTAAAATAGCAATGTTCCATATCATCCGTGAATACGCTCCATAATCGCTTCATACGCCCCACTCCTGTTTCATCCGTTCCAGTTCATCCGGCGTTGCCGTCTCAATACCAAGTTCCTGTGCTTCCTCCACAATCTGGTCAATAAAGTGACTCATTTCAGATGTATCAAATTCACTCGATCCCTTAATCATCAGATAAGAAACCCATACCTTTCCGTTCTTCACAAATTCTCGTATTCTTTTCCAATGCCCGCCGAGCAGTGATACATCCACTTCCTTCTTAAGCGTTACTGTTACATACCCGTTGTCATCCTCATAAAAAGAACCATACTTCTGTAACATCTCTTCATAAACATCTTCTTTACTGGATGATATATCTGGATGGTTCGCAATCTTAGTCATGAGCACCCACGCATAGGCGTTTGCATCGTTACTCCGTTTTTCACGATATTTAACCGCTTTGATCCGTAGCAGATCATTCGCTTTCATGTTTTCGATCTGACTGGCTGCCGAAGCATCAACCTCAAACGTGAGGATGATGCCTTGTCCATCAAATGTCCGGCTTGCACCAGTTAGCTTTCCGGTAGTCTCCATCAGGCATCAGCTTCTTTCCTTTTCTTATACCAGGTCTCTACCTGTTCGATCAGCTTGTTTGCCAGCTCCGTAGAAATATCAGATGTACCGGAAAAATTGTACATTTTCTTAAGCTGGTTCACGATATCTACCGCATTTGCGTTCTCACACATTTCAGCATAGGCATCCACAAATCTATTGATTTTATGTAACTGCTCTGCTGTCGCCGGTGTAAACTACGGTGCTGGTGTAACCGGTTCCGGTATTTCTCCGTCCGGGTCCTTCATCTCCTCGGTCGGAATGCAAAATACCTGGAAGCACGCATACTTGAATGCAATCGCCATTGCCTTGTTGGTTGCTTTATCTCCGGAATCCATTCCCTCTCCAACCGTTACCGCTTCGATGAACGATCCATCTTCGGCATAAAATGTGTACTTGATCCGGCAGATGGAATAGATCAGAACCGCACCCTTATTTGTGGTTCGCTCCTGTCTCTGCTGTTCCAAGACTTCCGGAACAATAAAAACATGATTCTTTACCAGCGCCGGATTGATTGCATTCATGACCGCATCAATTCCACGATACTTAAAGCCCTGCTGTTTATTCACTGCATCTTTACCGACCGCCCCGATCTCTTCCATGCACCGAGAGATCGCTTCATATATATTCATTTTTCTTGCTGCTTCCGCCATGCCGCCCTCCTAAAACAGTTTATTTATAAGATTCATTGCGTAGGTTGCATCAACCCTTTCCTCGCCGGTTTCTTCCATATGCTTCTGAATGGCATCAACCATCATCTTAAAATATGTTGTGTCAACACCCGTCAGCTGATCCTCGAGAACCTTTACGTCCTTCAGATCTAATTCATTCAACTGGAAACACATCTTTACATACTGTCCAGCATTGATGTGATAACCGCGCTCAAGGTATTTCCGGGTCCGAACAATCGAACATAACGGATATTTTGATCCGATATAGTACAGCTCCTTGTTGATAATGCATTCAAGTGCTTTTTGATGTTTTTACCATTCATCCCTACACCCTCCGAAATTTAATACCGTACTCACGCATAGCAGCTTCAAGCTGTGCGATCTGGAACGGATCAGCAACCACTTCATACCGTACGGTTCCCTCAGGCGCCGTTGCAGACCGCACAGCTTTTTCTTCCTCCAGAGCAACATCCGGCACAACTTCCGGTACAACCGGTTCTTCATGCACCAAAGCAGCTTTTCTCTGCTCTTCCTCTGCCTGTCTCCGCAGGATTTCTTCCTTCTGCTTCTGGTACTGGTTCATAGCTGTAATGGCATCTGACAGTTCCAACGTTGCCCTGTACTTCGCCAGACCTTTATCCTCAAACTCCGATTCCATCGCCCGGATAGTGTCCAGATCTTTCTCTACGTGCTCCACATGTGCTGTGATGGCTTCTGTGATGGCTTTCTGCGTGGTCGTGGAATTCTCCCATCTGCTGTCATAGATGCGATCCAGCGGCAGATACTCCATCACAGTTCCATGCTCCGCCATAATCCCGGTATAGATTTCACAGATCATCGCTTTCTTTGCTTCCACGCGCCTACGCTCAAACTCCTCGATCTGCCCGCTGATAAAGTCGATCGGTTCATCGATCAGCTTGTCCAGTTCCTTGACCTGCGCTTCAAAATTGGTATACGGCGCCATAAAAGTTTTCTTGATCTCAATTCGCCTGTCGTTCATGGCCTTTTTCAGCTTACGCAGGCTTGCCACCGTCCTTTTTGCTTCCGGCTGGGATTCTGCGGTAAACACCATCCCCTTGTACTCCTCCAGTCCTGCCGCAAGGGCTACCTTGATCTCTTCAAAGTTTGTCTCGATACTTCCGTCTTTCTGCTCTACTAATAAGTTAATTTCCTGCATCTTCTATCTCCTTTTCTTCTCTAAACCGCTCATCGCGGTCGTATATTGCTGCCAGTTTCTTTCTATGCCGCTGTGCCCGTGCCTGCTCCGCTTCGTATTCGTCCCAGTCCGGCGCATCCGGCGCGATCTCAATCATCGATATACTCCCACTCTCCTTTGTCGCCATTGTCACTGATCTTAAGTCTCACTGCTGTTTCTCCAGAGACAGCCAGCACCCCGCTAATGCTCCCGTCGTCCGTAACGGTAATAGTGGCAATTCCCGCAACGCCGATCCCTTCCAGTGTTTCCGGCAATTCCCGCAACACATCCACGAGATTGCACATGTCCTTGTTACATAACCTTGCTTTCATTCAAAAAATCCTCCACTTCCAGCTGCGTCCATTCCGTTGCCTGGATCATCCACTCCATCTTCTCTTCTCGCTGCTGCCGCTCTGTCTCCCCGGTAACACATTCATCACACATACCGTTTCTACCCTCTCCCGGGTCCATTGGATGACCGCAGCGCTTACATTCTCTGAAAATCATAAAATCACACTTTCAAAAACTACTTTTTCGTGTTACAATGAACGCAGAAATACTTATGTATTCCTACGGTAAATAGCACCTGTACTCGCCAAAGTTATCAGGGTGCTATTTTTTTGTCCTCAATCTCGATCCACACAACATCCGGCTTGTCCATCTGGATCACAACCTCGGTGTGCCGCCGCTCTGCCAGCATGTAGATCGCATAGCCCGCGCCGCCCAGAAAGCCACCGATGATACACAGCGCTCCCGCAAGGTAGCCGTATACATCCTGCGAGTCCAGACAGCATCCTGCAAGCAGTGCCGTGACTACACCGACCGCCGTAATGATCTTGCTTATCCTTTTCAACGTTCTCACCCCTTTCTTATGGCTTGTCCGCCGCTACCGCCTAAGCGGTTTCATCCTTCGTTATCCCGCGCATCTCTTCATCACGCTTCCGCTGATAATGGATCTTAACCAATGCCTTGGTAAGCCGTTCCGATGCTCCCTCGGTTATCGTTACGCTGCAGGTAATCTCCTTTTTCTTTCTCTTTGCCATACATTTCCACCTCCGTTAAATCATATGACAGCCTGCTTGTATCCTTTTCCTGCTTTGTGCATCATCTCCTCCATCGTCAAACTATTCTTGTATTCTATTCTTCATGTGTGGTACAATCTCCTTACAGGACGTTGCCGCGTCCGAGTATTATGAAAGGAGAGATGCTTATGCAACTAAATCCAAATTGTGTTCGAGATGTTCTGATTGCTGTAGAAGCCAATACTGGATATAACATGTATTTTGACTATCCAAAAGAATTGGATAACGCTCCTAGCCTCTCTGGATATTCTGACGAAGAAATCCGCTACCACATCCTGCAATGTGCAAAAGCGAATTTAATCGAATTAAGATCAAGAGATCTAGGCGGCAATATGGGAATTACTGATTTAACCCCATATGGTCACGAGTTTCTTGCAAACATTCGCTCTGACAGCGTATGGAATAATGTAAAAGCCGTAAGTTCCAAAATTGGTTCAACTTCACTCAGCGCCTTGACACAAATTGCAAGTGCAACCATAGCTGCCTTGATAAAAAATCAATTAGGAATATGAAAAAACTTCCTAACAGCCTTTTCACTATACTTAGATATTGTCTGTTTATCAGGCATTTCCGTATTTTCTTTAATGTATAGTGAAAGGGCTTCTATCATTATCTTTTGAATCACTGCCACAAACATTAAAATTCCTATCACTATAAATAAAGCCGTTTCCACTCTTCTCACTCCCTTCTTATTTGCTGTCCGGATTATTGGACAGATGATGTGGTAGCCTTTATTTATTGCTTGGCTCCTTTGTGGTTGATTTTAGTTCAACCTCTTTTGCAAAAAAAATTTCATCGCGCTTCTTATTTGTTAGCCTTAAGATTTTCTGTAGCGCCGAAATTTCTGATGCTTTAAACTCCGTTTCATTATTGAGCTTTTTATAAAACCCTTCTCTGGTGATGCCAATCTTCTTTGCTATAGCGGTGATAGTCATTCCAGAATCTGTAATCTCATCGCTCAACATCTTGCTATCTGTCAAATTTTCACCTCCTTATGGTTGACTGTTATTCAACCCGTAATCATATTACATCATGGTTGATTGTCTGTCAACTATTTTTTATAAAAATGTTGAATAAAATTCATTTCTATGTTATTATCCATATTAGAAAGGTTGGTGAGCAATATGACAACGCAAGAAAGTATGGGACTGAAAATTAAAAGTTTGCGCGAAGAGAAAAAATTATCTCAATCAGACCTTGCCACGCTCGTAGGATATAAGGATAAAACTGCTATTGCTAAGGTAGAGGCAGGAAAAGTTGATCTTCCTCAAAGTAAAATATCTGCATTTGCCAAAGCATTAAATACATCTATATCTTATTTGTTTTCCGACGAAGTCGAGGAAGCTCCCACAACAATTGCCGCTCACTTTAATGGTGATGAGTATACAGAGGATGAACTTGGCGAAATAAAGGCATTCGCTGAATTTGTCAAGTCAAAAAGGGGATAAATGTCCAAAAAATTGGACACATGCAAGAATATACTCAAACTGGAGGTGGTTTTTATGAATACATATGAAGAATTGCAAGATGAAGCCTGCAATGATGGTATAGAAATTATAGATAATTACGCTTTCAAAAGTGAGCGGATCAGCGGCTTATATTGTGACAGCACCATTGCCTTAAGCAAAACTCTAAAGAAAACCGCTGAAAAGAAGTGTGTCCTTGCAGAGGAGCTCGGACACCACTACACCGCAACCGGTAATATTCTCGACCAGTCCACGGTTGAGAACCGCAAGCAGGAACTGCGCGGCAGGATCGTAGCCTATAATAAGCTGGTCGGCTTGCGCGGCATCGTGGATGCCTACTTGCACCACTGTCAAAGCATATCAGAATCAGCGGAGTACCTTGAGGTAACCGAAGAGTTTTTAATTGATAGCCTTAATTACTACAGAAATAAGTATGGTGTATACACGAAACTGGATAATTATGTTATCTTTTTCCAGCCTAATTTAGTGGTCATGGAATTGATATAAATGGGATGAAATTAATATTAGATGTCCTTAACCTAGAAAATATCTAATAAAATTTAGGAGGAAATCGCATGAAAATAAATGCAAATGGAACTGAAATATCTTTAATTACTGATTCGAGATCAAACGAAGATTATATTTCATTGACAGACATCGCAAAATACAGAAATCCCGATGATGCCTCTGGGGTTATTGCCAATTGGTTGCGTAACAGAAATACTATAGAATATCTTGGTTTATGGGAACAAATGAATAATCCAAATTTTAACCCCATCGAATTCGAGGGGTTTAGAAACAACGCTGGTTTAAACTCCTTTACATTATCACCACAAAAATGGATATCTTCCACAAATGCCATTGGAATTATCTCGAAACCAGGTCGATACGGTGGAACATTTGCCCACACAGATATTGCTTTTGAATTTGCATCTTGGGTTTCTCCAGAATTTAAACTATACGTTATTAAAGATTATCAGCGACTAAAAGCAGATGAAGCCCACCGTCTTGAAATTGGCTGGGACACCAAGCGTGAATTATCAAAAATCAATTACCGCATACATACTGATGCTATCAAAGAATTTTTAATCACACCAGAATTAACAAAGCAAGAAAAAGGATATAAATATGCAACCGAAGCAGACATTTTAAATGTAGCCTTATTCGGGAAAACTGCAAAGCAATGGCGTGAAGAAACCGGAAATAAAAAAGAGAATATGCGTGATCATGCAAGTGTCGAGCAACTCATTGTTTTAGTTAACTTAGAAAGCATGAATGCTGATTTGATACGCCAGGGGTTATCACCACAAGAACGTTTACAAAAACTCCGTAGTGTTGCTTACTATCAGCTCAACTCTTTATACAATAGCAACGCTGCCAATAAATTAAAAACCACTATTCAAAATCAAATCGAACAGAAATAAAAAACCGCCCCACTCCAAAGCAGGACGGTCACGCTCCCGAATAATACGAAAGCCCTAAGCAAGCATATTGTATCATTCGGAGCAGCCAAGTGCAAGCGGAACACCCGTTCTTTTCTGGCTGTTATTTTTATACCCATTTTTACATACACTGTACAAGAACAAAGGAGTGATACTATGCTTAGAATCGGAATCTATCCGCGAAAATCGGTCTACCGGGACAACAGTGACTCGGTGCAGGTGCAGATCACGGCGTGCAAGGACTACGCCCGGCTGATGTTCAAGGATCAGGAACTGGATTTCAGAATCTACGACAAGGACGAGGGGTTCTCCGGGAAGAATACGCACCGCCCTTCCTTTACCGAACTGATGGCGGATGTCAAGGCGGACGAACTCGATATCATCATCGTCTACAAGCTGGACCGTATCAGCCGAAGCGTCAAGGACTTCTCCGAGATCTATGAGACGCTGCAGCAACACAATGTCTCTTTCCTGTCGGTAAAAGAATCCTTTGACACTTCTACGCCTATGGGACGGACCGTTATGTACATCCTCTCGGCATTTGCACAGTTGGAACGCGAGAACACCGCAGAGCGTGTTGCGGACAATATGGCAAGCCTGGGGGAAGCCGGGAAGTGGACGGGCGGCACCCTGCCGCCGGGCATGACCTCCGTCCGCAAGAAAATAGGCGATAAGACGCACTCCTATCTCATCGTGGACGAGCAGCGGATCAAGACGGTAAAGTATATCTTCACCCTCATGCTCTCCGGCACATCCATCACCAAGTTGGAACATACGCTGCGGCAGGAGGGAATCCGCACAGAACGGGATGCCTTTTACAGCTGCAGCAAGCTATACAACCTCTTCACCAATCCGGTCTACTGCGCCAACGATATGGACGCGTACTACTACTTTCTGGAAAAAGGCTACAAGCTTCCTGATCCGGCACTCTTCGACGGCAGGCACGGGCTGATCGGCTACGGCCGCACCACGCAGTCCAACGGAACGACCGTCAGAAAAGATACCTACTCGATCGCCATCGGCATTCATGATCCGATCCTCTCCGGTGCCGACTGGATCGCCATCCAGAAGCGCCTTGGTCAGAACAAATCCACCCGGTACGCCAAGTACGAAGCCGGGATTTTAAAAGGCACACTCCGCTGCAAGTGCGGCGTGAAAATGAATATCCGTACATACAAAAAGAACGGCAGCCTGTTCTCCTATTACTACTGCCCCAAAATGGCGCGTGAGGGAGTGTCCGCTTGCGATACCGGCTATACGCGGGTAGATGACATTGACGACCGTTTTTTGCAGGAATTAAAAAAGATTAAGCTGTCTCCAGACAGCATTGAACTTGATGGAAACGTCTCTTACGTTGATACCGGCAAAATGCGCGCGGATCTGAAAAAGACGACCGACTCCATCCGGAATCTGATGAATGCGCTCTCCGGCAGCGCCGATTCTGCCGCGGCAAAGTATATCATTGCTGAACTGGAATCTCTGGACAAAGAAAAGTCTGTCCTTGAAAAGAAGCTTCGCACCGCCGAGCAGCGCAACCGCCGGGCGGCTGTGTCCGCCGAGACAAAAGAATTTGTGTATCACCGGATATGCAATCTGCTTGACAATATGGACTCCATGAGTTATACCGAAATTAACGAACTGATCCGCTCCATCGTAAAGTCCTGTGTTTTCGATGGCGATCATCTCGACGTTACTTTTTAACGTCTTTCTACTTTTCGTTCTGATTGGGGTTCCGACCTGCCCCATCATATCATGTCCCAGATGCTGTCTCTGATATCCATAGCTTCTTGACACCCCGAAATCATCATAATCACTGTACTCAAACCCTTTTGCGATCGGCGAAAATGCTTTCAGACCATACTTTTTTACATATGCCCCATCCTCCTTTTCCTGGATCTCATATTCACCGACCATACCGCCAAGAACCGCTCCGTATGCCTCCCTGTAATAGGAAAACATCTTCATATCTGCGGTCATACGCTCCATCGTATCCTCCCCGCAGAGAATTTTTTCAGCGGCGGTACGCATGTCCTCCGTTGCTCCGTTTCCAAAATCTCCGCCGTTCTTTGCCCCGACGTACGCCAGAAGATCAATCCAGTCAAGATGCTGTTTTTCTCCGTAACTGCTTATGTCATACTCGTATGCCCTAGACAATGCCTCATACGACACATTAAAATCTACCCATTTGATATAGCCGTCCGCCGTTGTTTCCACGGCTGATTTTTGCGGCAACTTTCCATTCTCCCAGAGGATTACTCCCATCAAAAAAAGCAATACCGCCTCAAGGATCACGGCCGAGCGGATCCGCCTGCTTCTCTCCATTCCTTTCTGTTCCGTTTTCCATTCCTCACTGTCATGGTCGTTTTGTTCATTATATAAAAAAAGACTGCAGACTATTCCCGTCTGCAATCTTTACAGATACCGTATAATATAGAATTTTTGCACTGTAGCTGAAATCCGTGGTCCTTTTGGATGTGCTCTGCAATCTCATCCATAAATCCGCAGTCGAGATGAATGATGCATCCACATTTGACACATTTCAGATGAAGATGCTCCTCGCAGTGCTGTCCCAGTTCCACGTACTGATACACTGCCTTTCCTCCCGCCTCCGCCACATATTTCATGACGGTGCCGTCTGTGGCAAGCTTATCCAGATAACGGTAAATCGTCGTGATATTGACGGCATCGCCGTTTCGCTTCAGATATTGATCGATATCCGCCGCCGTCACGGTCCGGTCACTGTTGCTTTTTAAAAAATCAAGAATCTTTCTGCGGCTGTTTGTCGCATATCCACTTCCTGCCATCTCATTCCTCCGCAACTGCACATATTTTCATTATATCAACTACGCTTCGCCCTGTCTCCTAAAATACAATTCCACATGCTTCAACCACAACACCCCAGAACACACCGAGCGCATACATGGTGGCGATGATGGCCGCATTCTGCTTATAGTCGCGGTTCAGCCGGAACAGCACCAGAAATCCCACACCGGCATTCACCAAAAGTCCTGCCATCATAGCGCCCGGCCGGATAATTCCATCCATGTACAACTGTGTGATTACAACGGACGACGCACAGTTCGGGATCAGCCCCACGAGGGCAGCAATCAGCTCTCCCACAACCGGAAGTCCGGAAAACAGTCCCGTCAGCGCTTCCTCTCCGATCAACCCGATCACACTGTTTAATACCAGTGAAATCAGGAAAATAAAACAGAAGATCTTTACCGTATGCTTAAGCGCGGAAACCACAATCCCATCCTCGCAATGGCAGTGCTCCTCCTCACACACGACATGAATGTCCATCTCCTTCTCCTGTTTCTTCAAGAGTCTCACATATACCAGTTCCACAATCAGACCGGACAGCACAGCAATGATTACCTTACTGCCAAGAATTTTCACAATCGTCGCCACCGGCACCGACTCCGAAATCAGAATCGGGAGCATCTCATCCGAAGTGGACAAATAGATGGCGACCAGCGTTCCGACTGTAATGACTCTTCCGGCAAAAAGACTCGATGCCGCTGCCGAAAATCCGCACTGCGGAATCACACCGAGCAGACCGCCCCACACAGGTCCCCATTTTCCAGCGGACTGTATCTTCCGGCTCAGCCTGCTTCCCGTATGATGTTCCAATGCCTCCATAAAAAGATAGGTCAAAAATAAAAACGGCAAAAGCCTGACGCTGTCAAGCACTGTATCCAATAATACATCCAGCATAAAATCATTCCTCCCTAGCGATGCAGCATCGCCGCCTGATATACTGTCTTCCCTGCATGATGCACACTTTTGCAAATCATTCGTTTTTGCAATCCGCATGCATTTGCAAATCATTTGCATTTTGTATTATACATGGATATGGAGCTTTGTCAAGCTTTTTATCATTTTCTTGCAAGTGCCGCATTGATGCCATACTGCTGCCCGGCTATAATTCTCTCCACTTCTTTGCGCTTGCATTCTGCACAAAGCAGGAATCGGAATCCTTCCTGGCTCATATTTGAAATCCATCCAGATACCCTCTGTCCAGATACAGTTCTCTTAATTTTTCGCGGTACACTTCCTTTGTATTGTACGGTCTGCCAAAATGAATTCCGTCCGAAAACTGGTCCGCCGGATAATAGGTAATTTCAGAAAAATAATCCGGGAAAAGCCGCTCCAATCCCCGTGTTTCAAAATCCTGCCGGATCTGCTCCACCTGCTTGCGGCGCGCCGGTGTATCTGCCAGCGGATCGGGGATCAGATAGCATGCCACCCCCTGCGTGTCGCACAATTCGTAAATTTTCCGCAGATAGCGCTCTGCCAGATCAGACATGCCGTCTGTCCGGTCATCTCTGCTTTTCCCCTTCTTCGCCGCTTCCTCCCGCTCCTTCACATAATTTAAATACAGCTTGCGGTTTACCGCCGAACCGGCGATCAGTTCTGCCACCGGCTTTTTCAGGAAAAAGCTTCCGAACGTCTCCTCCATTTCCTCTGCGGTCTCCTCGTCAAGTTCGCCCAGCAGATCCGCCTGCAAAAACGGAAGAACCACATAAGAATAGCTGTATGTGGCATCAATCGACGTCTGAAGCAGATCCGGTCCCGTCATCAGCCAGACTTCCGAGACATTCTCATGCGTCTCCAGAAATTCTTTTACCAGAAGATATTCCCCCGCCATGGTCAGCGCGCGGTTATTTCCGACCAGACAGTATTGTTGATTACAATCAAAAAACGCTTCCGTCATCTGTGCGCAGACACTGTCACCGACCAACAGCTTCGTGTAACTGCCCGGCGTTCTGCTCTTTGCAAGATACGCAGTCACTTCCCGCTCGGCTCCCTCCTCGTAATCACTGCTGTCCGTCAACGCGGCAAACACACCGCGAAATCTCTCCGTCGCCGACAACAGATCAAAGGTCAGAAGCAGTACCGCAAATATTCCTAAAAAGGCGATCAACTTTTTTGTAAAACGCTTCATGCCTTCCTCCTAAAATTGAAAATAAAGAAACTCCGCCGCCGCTCTTCCGTAATTCTGCAGCAACAGCACGACAAATCCCAGAAGAACCAGCATGTAAATACTCCAGCGAATCACAAGCACCTGCTTTGCAAGCCAGGCACGTATGGAAATCCCGGATTCATGCAGGATATCCACTACAAGCAGAACTCCGATGGCAAATGCCAGCTGATACACCTCCAGTCTGCAAAGCCCCATGCCAAATAATGTGCCATCGGTAAACTGTCCCAGCCAGTTACCATTTTGCACAATCCGCCGAAGCATCGCCACAGCTCGTCCCAAATGATCTGCCCTGAAAAAAAGCCACGCAAAATCCGTGAGGATAAATGTCACACAAATCCGGGTAGCGCGCGTCAGTCCCTGCGTTTTTTCCGAAAAAAAGCGTATCTTTTTCTCCGGTAGCTTCTTTTGTGCGGCCTCACTTACATATCTGATGCCTCTGCCCGCCACCTGATAGCTTCCATGGATTGCTCCCCACACCACATAGTGCCAGCCTGCGCCATGCCAGAGCCCGCTGACAAGAAATGTTATCATCAGGTTTACAGCGGTTCTCCCACTGCTGCCGCGGCTTCCTCCCAGCGGGAAATACAGATAGTCGCGGAACCAGCTCGAGAGACTGATATGCCATCGTCTCCAGAATTCCCGGCAATTCACTGCAAAATAGGGCTGTCGGAAATTATCCATCAGGCGGATGCCAAGCACCTTGGCCGCCCCGATGGCAATATGGCTGTAACCGCCGAAATCACAATAGATCTGTACCGCAAACAGCACCGTGGCAAACACAAGCATGCCGGAGGAATAATTCCGGTAATCCTGATAGACCTGATCGACCAGAATCGCAGCACGGTCCGCAATCCACATTTTTTCAAAATACCCCCACAGCATCAGAAGCAGTCCGTCCTTTACCCTGTCATAGGCAAACTCTGCCGGCTCCCGCAGCTGTGCAAGCAGACTGCTGCTCCGCTCGATCGGCCCCGCAACAAGCTGCGGGAAAAATGACACAAACAGCGCAAAACGCAGGAAACTTTTTTCCGCTTCTGTCTTCCCTTTCCAGACATCGATCAGGTACCCGATGGTCTGGAACGTGTAAAAAGATATTCCGACCGGAAGAATGAGATCGGGCACCCTTAACGCCCGCACGCTTCCCACCGCACGGAGCAATTCGTTGATATTCTGCACTGCAAAAGCAGAATATTTGAAAAAAAAGAGGATTCCGACACACAGAAGAACACTGCCGGTCAGCACCGCCAGACGTCTCTTCCCTTGTCGTACTTTATTTTGTGCCAGCAAAAGTCCGCCCCCATAACCGATTGCGGTCACAAGCAGAATCAGACAGCCATACTGCACATTCCAGCTCATATAAAAATAATAGCTCGCCACAAGCAGCCATAACTGTTTTGCCCTCTTTGGTATCAGAAAATACATTCCCGTCACCAGAGGGAAAAACAAAAGGAATGAAAACGAATGAAACAGCACTTAATTCTCCTCTCATGAAATCAACAGACACCTTTCCTAAAATCCTTTGACACAATACCCGTCAGCAAATTTTCTCAATCCGGCGTTCTTTGTATTTGCAAAAAGGAGACACGGTCTTCACTCGCCATGTCTCCTCTGTCTAATGCTTTTTGTTGTAATGTTCCTACAGCATCTTAATGCGCTCTAACGCTGCCAGTGTATTCTCATAGCTTCCGAATGCCGTCAACCGGAAATATCCCTCACCGCTCGGTCCGAATCCGGAACCAGGTGTTCCAACCACGTTGGCACGTGCGAGCAGATCGTCAAAGAATTCCCAGGATGTCATCTCTCCTGGTGTCTTCAGCCAGATATACGGCGCATTCACACCACCGAACACCGTGTAACCGGCATCCTTTAATCCCTGCTTGATCGCTTTCGCATTCTTCATATAGTAAGCAACCTGCTCTTTTAACTGTGCCTTTCCTGCCTCGGAATAAACAGCCTCTCCTGCCCGCTGCACAATGTACGGCGCACCGTTGAACTTGGTTCCGTGGCGTCTTGCCCACATGGCATTCAGCGATACCTCACCGCACTTTAATTCCTTCGGAACAACCGTATAACCCAGACGCACCCCGGTAAAACCGGCATTCTTAGAGAAACTCTTCAGCTCAATCGCACAGGTCTTGGCCCCCTCACACTCATAGATGGAGTGCGCCACATTTTCCTCTGAAATATAAGCCTCATACGCTGCATCGTAAATAATGACCGCTTTGTTCTTATTTGCATAATCTACCCAGCCCTGCAGCTGATCTTTTGTGATGGTGGTACCGGTCGGATTGTTCGGCAGACACAGATAGATGATATCCGGTGTCTCTTTCGGAAACTCCGGCACAAAATTATTCTCCATCGTACACGGCATGTAGATCACATCGCTCCACATCTCCGTCTCCGGATCATAAGTACCGGTACGTCCCGCCATAACATTGGAATCCACATATACCGGGTAGACCGGATCACACACTGCAATGCGGTTATTCTGTGCAAAAATCTCCTGAATATTACCGGAATCGCTCTTTGCTCCGTCCGATACAAAAATTTCATCAACCGTAATATCGCATCCTCTTGCCTGATAATCGTTCTTCACGATTGCGCTGCGCAGAAATTCATATCCCAGATCCGGTGCATATCCGTGAAAAGTCTCCGCATGCCCCATCTCATCGACGGCTTTATGCATAGCTTCAATAATTGCCGGTGCAATCGGCTGTGTCACGTCACCGATGCCAAGGCGGATAATCTTTTTGTCCGGATTTGCTTCGCTGTAGGCATTTACCTTCTTTGCAATCGTACTGAAAAGGTAGCTTCCCGGAAGTTTCTGATAATTATCATTGATCTTGTACATGTCTCTCTCCTTATTCCTTCCATGCAGAATTCGTTCTCTTTCAAAATGTCGCCAACGACACAACGCATTGCCACTCTCTGTCACCCATTATCTCATACTTAAATCCAATCCGCAAGCACTTTTTGATTCCTGGTAAACAAAATTCTCCTGTCTGCGACTTTTCCTATTCGCACGGGTATGCATCCCCGCGGAGCGTTTTTGTATAACAGGAACGATATTTCCTATTACAAAAAAAGGACCGCCGCATCTGCGGCAATCCTCTCTCTCACTCATCAGGCAAGCAAACTTAAAATCATCTGGGCTGTTTCTGTCAGACCGGTTCCATTATCCATGCTGCGTTTCTGTATGTACCGATGCGCCTCTTCCTCCGACAGATTGTTACGTTCCATCAGAAGTGCCTTTGCCTCATTTATCAGCTCCTGTTCCTCCTTCGTGCGCTCCTTCGGAATCTGCTTCAACTTTTTTCTGCGCCTGGTGATGGTATATTCCATCATCTCCACCGTATCTAACAGCTCGTTTACCTTAAGCGGCGTGGCAAGGCAGACCAGATTCTCCACATCCCGGTTTCCACAGTTTGCAGGAGACGCAACCAACAGCATTTCAAATTGTACCGGCAGATATTCGTGCAGTTCTGTGTACATCATATCCACAAAACGATACCCGCACACGACAATCCCGCCGCCAAGTTCACCAGCGCTCTGTAACACCTGCGCTCCGGTGCTGCAGACTGCATCGACATGATGACCGTTCTGCATCAGTATTTTTTTGATATTGCGGGCATTATCCTGTTTGGGAAATGCAACAATAATATTTGTCAATTCTATCCCCTTTGCATCCAGGCTCTATATTTTATAAAGGTAATTGTCAATTTCCCAGCCTGTCACCTGCGCACGATAATCTGCCCACTCTGCCATCTTTGCCTCGCTGTACTTCTCGCTGATGTGTTCGCCAAGCACTTCCCGAATGTAAGGATCCGCCTTAAATGCTTCGACCGCTTCTCCCAGATCCGCCGGAAGTGATTCGATTCCCTGCTTCTTAATCTGCGACAGCCGCATCTCGAATATATTCTCAGTCACGGCAGCCGGCGGATCGATCTGCCGGCGGATTCCATCCAGTCCGGCTTCCAGACACACCGCGAGCGTAAGATACGGGTTTGCCGCCGAATCCGGGCAGCGCAGTTCCACTCTGGTTCTGCTGCCGCGCGATACCGGAATCCGGATCAGCGGACTGCGGTTTGTCATGGACCATGCGATATAAATCGGCGCCTCATATCCCGGGACAAGACGCTTATAGGAATTGACAAGCGGATTGGTAATTGCAGTCATGGCTCTCATATGGTTCATAATGCCACCGATAAACCAGTAAGCTTCCCTGCTCAGTCCGTTCTCCCCGTCCGGATCGTCAAAAATGTTCCGCCCTTCCTTGGAAAGCGACATATTCACATGCATTCCGGAACCATTCACCCCGTACTTCGGCTTTGGCATAAAGCTTGCAAACATGCCGTGCCGCTTTGCAATGGTCTTTACCGCAAGCTTGAATGTCATGATATTGTCCGCTGTTTTTAACGCCTCGTCATATTTAAAGTCAATCTCATGCTGCGCCGGTGCTACCTCGTGATGGGACGCCTCTATTTCATAGCCCATATCCTCTAATGTCAGCACCATATCTCTTCTTGCATTCTCCCCGAGATCAACCGGTCCCAGATCAAAATATCCGGCACGCTCCGTGCTCATCGTTGTCGGCTGTCCATCCTCATCCTGATTAAACAGGAAAAATTCACATTCCGGCCCGACATCAAAACGGTATCCCATAGATTCCGCATCTGCCACCGCCTTCTTTAAAGCATACCGCGGATCTCCCTCAAACGGTTTGCGGTCTGCGGTATAAATATCACAGATGATTCTGGCAACTTTTCCCTGCTGTGGCCGCCACGGAAAGATTACAAACGTATCCAGATCCGGATACAGATACATGTCCGACTCTTCAATTCTCACAAATCCCTCAATGGAGGACCCGTCAAACATACATTCATTGTTCAATGCTTTCTCAAGCTGGCTGGACGTGATTGCCACATTCTTGAGTGTCCCGAACATATCGGTAAACTGGAGCCTGATGAACTCCACATCCTCTTCCTCCACGATTCGGATAATATCCTGCTTTGTGTACTTGCTCATTTTCTTCTCCTCCATCTTCCACTGCCATGATCTTTCCTCACTGCCGTGATCTTTTCTCACTGTCGCGGTCTTTCCTCACTGTCGTGATCTTTTCTCACTGTCACGGTCTTTCCTCACTGTCGTGATCTTTTCTCACTGTCAAGTTCCTTCCTCACTGCCGTGATCTTTTCTCACTGTCGCGATTCTTCTCCTGCTATCTGCAATATTCTGTAACTTTTTCAAAAGGCATCGATCCTCCGAACAAATCCAGTGCACTTCCGATCGTCACATTCAGCCTGTCACATCCAAGCTCTCTCAAAAGTGCAAGGTCATCAAAGTCCCGCACTCCGCCGGCATAGGTAACCGGTATCCTGCCCCAGGAGCCAAGCAGACTTGCAAGTTCTCTCTCAATACCGTTTGCCTTACCCTCCACATCGACCGCATGTACTAAAAACTCGTCACACTCACTGCCGAGGCGTTCCAAAAGTTCTGTTGTCACACGTTCCATCGTATCTTTCTGCCAGCGATCGGTCACAATATAATAACCATCCGCCCGCTTTGCACAGCTTAGATCCAGAACCAGATGTTCTTTTCCGACATTTTTCCTCAATGTTGCAAGCCGTTCATAGTCAATTTTTCCGTCACGAAACACATAGGAGGTGACAATCACATGACTTGCGCCCGCATCCAGAAACTGCTTTGCGTTCGCAGCATCAATGCCTCCTCCGATCTGAAGTCCGCCCGGATACTCCGCAAGCGCCTGCAGGGCCTGTGCCTTTGTCGCCTCATAGTACGCACTGTCTCGCGAATTCAACAGAATGATATGTCCGCCGCGAAGTCCCGCTTCCTTATATAGATGTGCATAATACGCAGCATCCGCTCCGGCGACAAAATTCTCCACTGCCCGGTCTCCCTCATCCGCAAGACTGCTGCCGACAATCTGCTTGACCTTGCCGTTATGTATATCAATACAGGGACGAAACTCCATACTGCCTCCTTATACACTGCTCTCGTAATATAAATTTAGGCAACGTACCCCCTGTAACAGTGGCTCCGTCGCCCACTGCCATCATAGCACACATCTGTCCGTTTGTGAATATTTTTATATATTAGTCTAACTTATCAATATATTTTTTTATCAACTGACACTTATACTACATTGACACACACATTTTTTTTTGCTATTATAGAGAAACTAATATACTTTTTTAACAAACATTTATACAAGGAAAGCGAGGAAAATAAAAATGGGAACAATTATCGGTGAAGGAATTACTTTTGATGATGTGCTTTTGGTTCCACAGTATTCAGAAGTAACTCCGAACATGATTAATTTAACGACACACCTTACCAAAAAGGTCGTGCTCAATATCCCTATGATGAGTGCTGCAATGGATACTGTCACAGAGCACAGAATGGCCATTGCCATGGCAAGACAGGGTGGTATCGGTATTATCCACAAAAATATGTCCATTCAGGCTCAGGCAGATGAAGTCGACAAGGTAAAACGTTCAGAAAACGGCGTTATCACAGACCCATTTTTCCTTTCTCCAAGCCATACACTGCAGGATGCTGAAGACTTGATGCGAAAATTCCGCATTTCCGGTGTTCCGATCTGCGAGAATAACAAGCTCGTCGGCATCATCACGAACCGTGACTTAAAGTTCGAGACAGATTTTTCCAAGAAGATCAGTGAAAGTATGACTTCCGAAGGTCTTATCACTGCTCCTGAAGGCATTACCTTAGAAGAGGCAAAAAAGATTCTTGCCAAGGCGAGAAAAGAAAAGCTGCCGATCGTCGACAAAGATTTTCATCTGAAGGGACTTATCACCATCAAGGATATCGAAAAACAGATCAAGTATCCGCTCTCCGCAAAGGATGAGCAGGGTCGTCTGCTTTGCGGTGCAGGCGTCGGCATTACCGGCAACATGATGGAACGTGTGGAAGCTCTCGTAAAGGCTCACGTAGATGTCATTGTTGTGGATTCCGCTCACGGACATTCCAGAAATATCCTTGAGGCTGTCAAGAAGATCAAGACCGCTTATCCGGATCTGCAGGTCATTGCAGGTAACGTGGCTACCGGAGAAGCAACACGCGACTTAATCGCTGCCGGTGCAGATGCGGTAAAAGTCGGCATCGGACCTGGTTCTATCTGCACCACCCGTATCGTTGCAGGTATCGGTGTTCCGCAGATTACCGCTATCATGGACTGCTATAAGGTTGCAAAGGAAGCCGGTATTCCGATCATCGCCGACGGCGGTATCAAATACTCCGGCGATATGACTAAAGCTCTCGCAGCCGGCGCAAATGTCTGCATGATGGGAAGTATCTTTGCCGGATGTGATGAGGCTCCCGGAACTTTCGAGTTGTATCAGGGAAGAAAATACAAGGTTTACCGCGGCATGGGTTCTCTTGCAGCTATGGAGAACGGCAGCAAAGACCGCTATTTCCAGGAAGGTGCCAAGAAGCTGGTACCGGAAGGCGTCGAAGGCCGTGTGGCTTACAAGGGCAATGTGGAGGACACTGTTTTCCAGCTGGTCGGCGGTATCCGTTCCGGTATGGGTTACTGTGGCTGCCCGACGATCGAGGATCTCAAGGAAAAGAGCAAGTTCGTAAAAATCTCCGCTGCTGCTCTTCGTGAGAGTCATCCGCATGACATCCACATCACAAAGGAAGCTCCAAACTACAGTATTGACGAATAGACATTTTCTTTATATAATGTCATTTATATTACACTTTTGTATTCCGGCGCCCTGTGTGCCGGAATACTATTAACCAAAGGCATGGCACATACATCTGTGCGCATCCTGCTATTTAATGAGGTGAACATACTTGGATTCAAGTGACATATTTCAAATAATTTTCTTAGTGCTCTTACTTATGCTCTCTGCATTCTTTTCATCCGCAGAGACGGCTTTAATTACCGTCAATCGCATCCGGATGCGTACCCTGGCAGAAGACGGGAACAAACGCGCTGCCACAGTTCTTCGCATCACAGATAATTCCGGAAAAATGCTTTCTGCAATCTTAATCGGTAATAACATCGTGAATCTGTCGGCATCCTCGCTCGCCACTTCTCTGGCAATCAAGATCTGGGGCAGTGTAGGTGCAGGTATTGCAACCGGCATCCTTACCGTACTCATTTTGATTTTTGGCGAAATCTCGCCGAAGACACTGGCGACGGTCAATTCCGAAAAACTGGCTCTCACCTATGCAAATGTGATTGAGGTACTGATGAAAATTCTGACTCCGGTCATTTTTATCATCAATAAGCTTGCCAACCGCATCTGCAAATTATTCGGCGTTGATCCGAATGCCGATACCCAGAAGATGACCGAGGAAGAACTGCGCACAATCGTGGATGTCAGCAAGGAATCCGGCGTCATCGAGTCTGAAGAACACACCATGATTAACAATGTGTTTGATTTTGGCGATGCACAGGCCAAAGAAGTCATGATTCCGAGAATCGATATGACCTTTGCGCAAGTAGACAGTTCCTACGATGAGCTGATTCAGATTTTTCAGGAGGATAAGTTTACCCGGCTGCCAGTCTATGAAGATACGACCGACAACGTGATCGGTATCCTCAATATGAAAGATCTGCTTCTCTGTCACGACAAGGATCATTTTTCTGTTCGTGATATTATGCGTGAACCGTATTTTACATACGAGCACAAGAACACTGCAGAATTGTTTATGGAAATGCGTAAGTCCTCTATCTCACTTGCTATTGTTCTGGATGAGTATGGTGCTACTGCGGGTCTGATCACGCTGGAAGATCTTCTGGAAGAGATTGTTGGTGAAATCCGTGATGAGTACGATACTGACGAAGAAGATCCGATTGTCCAGCTTAGCGACCGTGAATACATGGTTCTCGGCTCCACCAACCTGGAAGATCTCTGTGATGAGATCGGCTTGAATTTTACATCCGAGGATTATGATACGATTGGCGGCTACCTCATCGGTCTGCTGGATCACCTTCCGGAAAAGAACGAAGTGATTATTACCGATGATGATGTGTTGCTTCGTGTGGAACAGATGGATAAAAACCGGATTGAAAAGATCTATATCAAGAAGCCGGAAGCTCCGGTCTCAGATGCAGAAGAACACACATAAGGGCTGTCCGTAATCAACAAGAATATATTAGGGAATATCCTCTCCGCTCTTGCTCACAGAAGAATGAAAGAGTTGCAGCCGGCAGGCAGGAAACGCCTGCCGGCTGTTTTTTATTTTCATCTTACACGATTTGGCACAAGATACCGATCATACATTTCCTGTAATGCTCCGGCTTCTCTGCTGTCTCCGAATCCGTGCGCATCCACATATTCGCGGATCTTCCGGCGCGCCTCACCGTTAATCATATAGGTTTCAACCGGTGCATCATTTTCCAGATTTCCAAACGCCGTCCGAAGTGCAGACACGTACGCAGTATCCGTCTTCCAGATCGAATCATCCAAAAGCCCTCCCCGTTCATAAGAACTTCCGTAATATTTTTCATCAATAAAGCGTGTTGTTCTCTCCGTTCGTGCATCTGCAGGCGTTGTATCCACCACATAAACCGTTATCTGCTTACAATAGATACTCCCAGCGCTATCAACTACCGTGAGATTTTCCGTACAGCTTCCTCCACGCAAAAACTGAGTAAAATCCGATGCCTGATAATCCGGAATCGAAAAAGATGTTCCATTTTCATGAAATCCTGCCTCGATCGGGCTTCCATCTTCACGATCCGATGCAGTCGCATGGCTTAAAATCTCACTGTCTGTGATAACCCCCTGCTGTGCCTGCTCCAGTGTATAGTAGAGATTTGTGGCAACAATCCACGGACAGTCATCCCACGACGCATACAGCGTGATCATCGCACCGTTCTGATCTGCCACACCGGATGCTTCTATCAGATCCGCCACACTGACCTGCATTCCTGCTGTCCATTGCGGAACATAATTTTCTTTTTCTTCCTCTGTCACCCAGCCGGTATTCACAGACGCATATACACTCCGATCTGCTGCCGGTTCTGTTTCTATTTCCGTTTCCGGATTCCCTGTTTCTGCATTATTCTCCCCCACAGCCGCCACTTGCTCTTCCGTTTCTGTTTGTAAATCATCTGAGGGCTCTCCATCTGCCTGTGCAGCTCGCATTTCATTTTTTTCATCTAATATTGAATCATCTGGTTTCTCGTCAGTTGCCGGCGTTGCCACCGTCTCATCTTCTATCTCATTCTTCCGTTCATCCGGTAATATCGTTTCCAACGCCTCAAGCACTGCATTCTCCAAATCAAGTGACTCATATGTTCCTGCCGCATACTGCCGGATTGCTCCGCTCAACACGTCCTGCGTTACATTCTGACCATCAAATGTATATTTCACATAAGCTGCCGCTGCATCCGGAAGTATAATTTCCTCATCATACCGAATTACCATATCCTCTATATGTGCGGCTTCGACGCCACCATTCGGATCAAAATGCAGCGTATAACTGTTTGCCGTCCAGGATGCTGTCAAAACATCCACCGCACCGTCATCCGCTCCAAACGTATACATAGCATGATTCAGGCTTCCGTGAAACACTTCCGATTTTACCCAGCCCGAAAACACATACCCCTGTCTCACCGGATCCGGAATTGACATTGCGGTTCCATAATTCTCTCTAAACCTCTGTATATCCGCACTTCCATTCCAACTCCCACCATTGGGATCAATCCTCAAGGTCGAGTGATTGATCTCTGCGTTCGCTGTCATAATCACATCCTGCGCCGGCATTTGGAATGTATAAGATTTTGTATTTGCCTCATATGTTCCCATCCAGCTTTTCCAGTGGTATCCGGTTGCCGGTGTTGCATCGATTGTCACTCTCTGCCCCATCGCATAACTTCCTGCTCCGGTGACGCTTTGAATGCCTGTCCCCTTCTGCAATATCACCCGATATGCTTCCTCGGGGATTGTGGCAACATCGCTTGTGACATGGTATATATCTGCCTGATATTCAATATCACTTTCTGTATAAAGGAACACCCCCTGTACTCCATCATAGTGATATGCTGCCGCCATTTTGTTGGCACACTCTTCGGACTGTGCAATCGCATTGATAACATAACCCATGCCGGAATATGTATCATGTTTATGAGTTACATTATTTGCATCTGGATATCCAAATTTCTGCGGTCTACCGTTATTCCTTTCATACTCGCTATACCAAAATTCCACTTCATCCACCGATGGTTCTCGTTGTAATAAAAATCGATAGCTATCGACAATTAGCTGTTTAGGTCCATTTAAAGTATCTCCATTTACAGAAGTATTGTAATCTAACCGATTATTTTTATACTTTTTCATGTATTCATCGCTGAATACAATCTCCATGGCTACTCGAGCTGCTTCATTCTGCGGTGGCGTTTCTAACGCATTATATACTGTCACCAGATACTCATCCTGCGTATGTTCATACAGATACGGCCACCAGTGCTGAAATTCAGACGCAACTCCCTGCCTATGTAAAAACGCCTTATAACATTCATTCATCAGTGAATAAGAATTATTGACTGTAATCGTGATCGTACACCGATATTGATAACCGGCTTTTCCAACTCTGTTTACTGGATAAGAAGCTCCTGTTGCTCCAAAAATATTCTGCCAGCCACTTCCTTTATTTTCTTGCCATTGATAGCCTACTTGTTGCCCATCTATTGTCTGATTTAGATTGCAAACAAAAGTAATATTATTTTCTCTGGTGCTACTGCTGATTTCTGCACGATATTGCAATGTTCCGGCTTCTGTTTGCACATTCATCGTTATAAAAAACATCCCTACGGCAAACAATACCATAAGGATGCCCCTTAGCCACCACCTTTTCTGTTTTATAAGTTTACTCTTCAAAGAGTATCCTCCCTTCTAATCAAAGACAACGTTGCCAATCCAATTTGTTTTTCCAACAGCTCCTTCATATGCAACAAATGTATCCGCTTCTACAGTTACTGTGGCCCCCGGATAAAGATGAATATCATCTTCCAAATGAATTATCTCACCTTCTGTTGCATAAAATGTATACGAATCTCCATACACCCCATTTACATACTCATCTACCTGCACAAGCACCCTTTCCCCCGTGCTCGCTCTTCCTATCGTCCCATTATCCGCAATCGCTCCGCCAACTGTAATTCCGGCATTCTGGCAGAGAGCCGCAAATTCCGCACTCCCGACAAATCCATTGTATACCGCTTCCCGGGAAGATCCGTTTCTAAGCTGCCGCACCCAGTCTGTAACGCCCGGTGTATCTGCCTCTCTTCCAAGCATGGTTCTATAAAGCATCAGCACATACTGTGTGTCGGATGCATCCTTATTCTTATATTCCTGACTGAAAATAAAACCGGATGCCACTTCGCTGCCCTTAGCTCCGTTTGCAAGTGCTCTTGACCAGTCATTCAATCCATCCTCCTCGGCAGACCGCTCCAGACAACAGGTATACAATCTCTCCACAAACGCCCGCATCTCCGACGTTGCCTCAATCCTTCCGTTTCTCTCGCAGATTGCGCATGTTCCATTGACCGGAATATCATCTGCACTCCAGTCCCCGGATCCCTGTGTGATTCCGTACGCTGCACACAGGTTTGCAAACTCCTGCGAATTGACAAATCCCGTCATGATGTGCCCTCTGGTCGCACCGCCATTAAGCTGTCCTAACCAGTCTGCTTTTCCCGCTGCATCTCCCTCCCGGTCAAAAAATGCTGCATACATAGAATCCACATAGTGTTCATTACAGAGATTCAGATTCCGGAATTCTTCGCTGAAAATAAAGCCGAATGCAGTATCCGCTCCCAGTTCCTGTCCCGTCGCAAGCCGGTTCGACCAGTCATTTAAACCAGCCTCCTCTGGCTCTCTGACAAGACACACCTCATACATCCGCGTCACAAAAGCCCGGATCCCCGCCTCATCTGCCGCCCTCACCGTCGTAGAGCTTCCTGCAATCACACTCATTCCGATCACAGCCGCCGCCAGTACAATCGCCATTCCTCTTTTCTTCATCCCCATTTTCTCCTTTTCAGTTGTTTTCCCGTTATTGCGTTCTTCTTTTATAGTATAAACTATAAACTACAATAAGTCTACAACTGCCTGTCATGATCCGGCGCCATGATACGCACAGTACACATTTGCCGTATTCCCTGCAATTCCCATATCTATTCCCAGGCGGCATAATAATCACGATTTTCTTCTATCGGCTGTGAAAAGTCCGCCGCGTAATCATTCCAGTCATGCCATCCGGCAAATACCACACCATCGCCTCCCGGTTCTGCCGGCGGCTGCAGACATTGTCCCTCCTCCACGGTATATGCCTTATAACAGCTCCCCTCCCCGAGCATTCCCTCCCGGTTCCGGTAAAACCGCACCCGGTACTGATCTTTTGGCAGATTCTCTCTCTGCTCCCGAATGATTGTTCTGACCGCTTCTGCCATACCTTCCATTCCATTGGGATGTTGAAACTTTTCCTGCAATTTCATTGACAATACCCCCTTTTGCACATCATTCTGATAGACCTTCAAAACCACATCAGAGTCTGTATCGATTTCCGCCGCCAGAAGTTCCACACACTCCGCAATCACCAATTCTCCGGAAGAACACCCCGCCTCCGCAAACGGCATCCCCTCGACCGTCTTTTCCATTGCGGAAGGAAGAATCGTCTCCACCTCACATCTGCGGTTCATGCTTCCGCCAATTGTCAGCACAATCCCGAGTATCAGAAATCCCATGATTGCACTGACAATGATCATCGCTGCATTTTTCACATATATCTCCTTTCCCGGCTTTCTGTCTTCTCATCGGTTCACGGGTATCTGAAACTCACAGACGCTTCTGCGGTTTGCTTCGTCTGTCGCGCAGACCCGCACCGTATAGATCCCCTCCACATCAAACACAACCTCACCTTGCTGTGATTCTATTGTGCAGCTGTTTCCATGCGGATCTGTCATCTCACACCACAAAACACTCCGTTCTTCTCCCATTCCGTCTACCGCAGAAAATAAGTCTCCCGGCAGATATGCTCCCCTGTGCAGCATACCATTGTATGCATACCGGATCGTGGGGTACGCCACCTCCCCCGCCTCCGCAAAAGCGTCGATGGCAGCGTTTTCTGTGATTGTCTCTTCCTCCGGTATCCATGTCTTTACGATGTTAATAATTCCCCGGTTGCCCTGCTCGTCGCGAATTCCTGCAAACAGCAGTACCATGACTGTTATCAACACAATTCCTGCCGCAATTCCCTTTCCATAGCATTGAAGTACCTGCTCCATCTGATCACCTCTGTTCTTTTCCTGTTGGACACTTAACTCCCACAGATTCCCGTCATATAATACTGCAGGACCATACCGATCATCCCCTGCCCATCCACGGCATGGAAGAATAAGAGCAATGCCCCTATTCCGCCTGCAATCTGCAAAAATCCATTGCCATAAACCTCTGCGATCTCTTTCATCTGTACGCTCCTTTTCTCTGACACATCCGGACACGAAATCCCCCTATAGCATGCCAGCCACCTGCATCCATATCTCCTGAATTGCCGTGCATCCAAACCAGCCCACCAGCAATACCAGCATAGTCATTCCAAGTTCTTCCAGACTCCATTGCATCCTGCTCCTCCTTTTACCGTGCGATTCCTCTCGTCACCCGCTGCTGCGAGACCCCTAACAGTGGTATCCGGTATCTATAATAGAGATTGATCCCCGCAATCCTGCGGTCGCTTTGTCCACCGTAGGTGTAGGACTGCACTTCCAGTTCATACCCTTCTGTTCCTGCCTGCGCCTTGCAGCCATCAATCACGTACGGATTAAAGTCACTGTTCTCAATTTCTGCAATCATTGCAGCTTTAAATTCCTTCGCCGCTGCCACATCGGCACTCACCCCGAGCATACTGACGCACAGCAGCAGATTAAAAACCAGCACCAGCATCACACTGAATACTTCTATGATATATTTCACTCACGCACCTCCCATGCCTCCAAGAACCTGCATCATCAACGCCATTCCGACCGTAAGATCTGCCAGCAGTTTTCCAGTGGCTGCCAGCACCGGATATGCAAAAATCAGCTTCATCCGGAATGCACGTTCTTCACTGCGCAAAACATCGGCGCGCTCCTGCATCAGAACCACACGCTCAATCAGATGATTCATCTGCACATCAATATCTCCTGTTCCGTTTTCAGAAAAAGCATGCAGCATTTTCATACAGCTTAACATCTCGGGGAGATCAAACTTTTTGCAAAAGTCCGTGTATGTCTGTAATTGATCCGGACGCTCGTCCATTCTCGCGCAAAGCTCCGCAAGTTCGCTCCCGAGCACCGCCGGGGCATGTTGTGCAGATTTTGTAATCGCCATCTGAACGTTATTGTTCTGTAAAAGTAATACCATCTCAAAAAGCCAGCACGGCAGCACCTGATACAATTCCGCCGTCACGTCCCGCTCGGCAATGCGGTAACTGATTCTCGGCTGCATTGCAACCAGTAAACCAGTCACCAGCAGGAGTATTCCCGTAATGCGCCATCCCACAGTCCAAAACACAAACGCAGTCATAGTCACAATTCCTGCAGGAATCAGGCGCCGATACTGCTGTGCTTTCTTTTCATACCCCATTACCAGTTCATAGCTGTGTCTGATATATGCCGTGTCATACAGCGGCTTTTCCTCCAGCCAGTCAGCCGTCAGGCTTCTGACACTCTTCACATAAAATGCAAGCAGTAGCAGAAGAAACACCATCGAAGATATCTGGATCACAGGAACGGTAAACACCGATACGCCAGCCTCTGATGTAAACATCTCCTGCATCTCATTCAAAAGATACAATGCCGCCGCGCACAAAAGAACTGCCACCACAATAGAAATCACATTATCCGTATGACTCTTCCGCTTCTCTGCCTGAAGCTGGTATCCACGCTTTTTGAACCGCTCAATATCCTCCAGAACAAGCGTGACCGATGCCTCCACATCCCCGCCATATTCCTCCGCATTCAGTAGAAGTTCATGTACCGTCGCCAGCTTATCACAGGCATAATACCGTTCGATTTTCTGTAAACCCTCACGCAGAACGCCCTGCTCTCCGACCGGATGCCCGTACTCCATATGCGCAATCGCTTCCTCCACGCAGAGTCGGATCTGCCCTTCCCCAAAAATTCCGCGCACCTCCTTCAATGCACTCACAATCTTTCCGGTCTTCTGAAACGCATAGAGCAGCTGTTCCATGTAGGCACATGCATCTCCAAAACGCTTCTGCTCATACATTTTCTTATACATGTCAAGTACCAGTACCGGGAATACGAAAAGCACTGTCAAAAGCACCCCTGCCAAAAACAGCGGTTTTAGCTGAAACACCATTCCAATCCCACCGATTCCAACCAGAGCGGCTATCACCGCCATAAGATGCGTCCTCCACGAAAAACGATAACCGTACACATGCACTTCGCGCTGCAGATTTTTCGGATTCAACAGCCGCAGTTTCTCCCACAGTCCTTCTCTTTTCATCTATTTTCCCTCTCTCCTGTATCTCTGCCAGTGTGCGCAGCAAAACGGATCCTCTATTCCCGCCTGTCCAAGGCGTCTCACAATCGCAGGCGGAAGCTCTTCCGAGAGCAGTTCCCCATCCTCCAGTATCATATAAATACGATTCTCATACTGCTCCCTGCTGTAAAAACACAGCTGATCCATATATCTTCGGATCTTTCCGTCCGGCTGTCTGACGCAGCGGATCAGAATCCCCACATTCACATAGCGGTAGATCCGGTTCTCCATACGCTCTGCGTCACGCGCATCGCTCATCATATTCTGAATGCGATCCGGAAGCTTTCTGACATCATCCAGGTGGATCGTCGTAAAGCCGCTCACGCCGGTACTCCACTGCTCGAGCAGCGACGTCACCTCCACCGACCTTGCCTCCGAGAGGACAAGCCACTTCGGATTCTGCCGCAGGCTCGCCTTGATGGCATCCGTGTAGGAAAAATCTTCTCCGACACGAAGCTCCACCGCATCCGCCCCCGGATTGATGTCCCGGTAATGGATCTCGAGCGAATCCTCAATCGTAATTACCCGCTCCTCGCGCGGTATAAACTGCATAAAGAATTTCGCACACTCCGTCTTTCCCGCACCGGGTTCTCCTCCGAACACAAAATTCATGCCCGCCAGCACACAGTTCATCAAAAGCTGTAAAATCCGTTCCGGGCAATAGGATTCTTCCAGCATTCTCTCAATGTTCATGCGCACCATGCTCGGCGACTTCCGGATACAGATACTGGTGCCGGATGCGGCCGCCGCCTCATGGATAATACTGATACGCAGTTCTTTGGTATCAGCCTCCAGCACCTTATTGGCATTATTGAACTGACGATTCACGCAGTTGGAAATATTGTGCGTAAAAGTGCTGATAAATGCATCGGACAGATGCTCTTTTACACGATACCTTCCGATCTTTAAGTCCGTAATCCACAATTCGCTTCCGTTGTAGTCCACATCGGTAACATTCGGGCGTTGCAGATATTTCCAGAAAACCCCAAACTGCGCTTCCGTTGGTTCAAACGTCATGATCTCCCCCATGTCATCCTCCCTATGGCGTTAAGCCATTCATGCGGGAAAAGAATCCCGTCAGCGCATTCTTGAACTCCGTCGCCACATATCCGTCCGAGGAGAGCGCCGCAATAATGATTGCGCCGAGTGCAAGCAATACAATAATTGCAAGGATTGCATTTCCATAATGTTTCATTACCTGTTCCATAATAATTTCCTCCTTCACCCTTCTGTTGTGTCTTTTTCTTTTACCAAACATGTCCGGTTTTATCGATCTTACATACCTCCCTTAAAATACGATCCGCCGCTTTTACTAATCCGTCGATAAACTCCTGATTCCTGCTGCTTCTCGCAGACCCGTATTCCTCCGCTATAAAAGAGCTGCCCAGCCCGCGCTTCAATGCACAGTCATACGCTGCATTGTACCGCACGATGCCAATCTGCCCCTCATCCACCCGATATACTCTGTTTAGCACATCCGGCTCCGGTGTCCCGATGCAGTTGGCATACAGATACACCATGCGCTTCTCCAGATACATATGGCGCAAAAAGAACTGCTCCATTCCGTCGTAATCCTGCGGTTCAAAATTTACCACCACAAGATCCGCTGTCAAAAGGAGCTTCTTTTGACCCGCCGGACTGCACACTCCCGCATCCCACAAAAAGAGTGCCGAATCCTCGCATCGCTCCCTCTGCAGGCTGCCGCACACAATCTTCCTGTCCGGGCATAAGTGCGGCAAAATGCCTGCCATTGCAGTATAGTTCGCCGTCGTACCGCTCCGGTGTGTTTCTCCCCAAAATACAATATTCATTTGTTCCTCACTTCACTCTGTGCTGTGTGATTGTCCTTACTGGAATTATGGATGAAACTGCCTCCATATAGCGTGATACTTAGAAATGTGGATAAAATCCAACTATTTGATAAAAGATGTGCTTATTTTACATCGTTTTCTTACATATGTAAATAGCATTTTTCAAATTTATATTTTTTTTAGAAATTACTACCGGAAACTTTTCTTTTCGCATTGCTTCCATTATAATAAATACAAATACATGTATCAGGAGGTCTTATGAATAATTTTATCATTACAACCGATACCACATCCGATCTTCCGGCTGCCTATGTAGAACAGCATCAGATCGGCATGCTTTCTCTTACATATACGATTAACGATACTACTTATTCTTGGGAGCATCCGCTTCCGGTAAAGGAATTTTATGACTGCATGCGTCAGGGTTCTCTTCCCACGACCTCCCAGGCCAATCCCGAGGAGGCTGCCGCTGTTTTTGAAAAAATAATCAACGAACAGAATGCCGATATTCTTCATATCGCCTTTTCTTCCGGTTTAAGCGGAAGCTACAACAGCGCAAGGCTCGCTGCGGGAGAACTTTCCGAAAAATACCCCGACCGGAAAATCATCGTCATCGATTCTCTCTGCGCTTCTCTCGGCGAGGGACTTCTGGTGCACAAAGCCGTCACCTTAAAGGAGCAGGGACATACACTGGAAGAGACCGCAGACTGGCTTGAGTCAAACAAACTTCACCTTGTACATAATTTCACTGTCAATGATCTGTTTCATCTCTACCGCGGCGGCCGCGTGTCAAAAACCGCTGCTTTTCTCGGTACAATGATCAGTTTAAAACCACTTCTTCATGTGGATGATGAGGGACATCTGATTCCGCTCTCCAAAGTGCGAGGACGCAAAAAGTCGCTGATTGCTCTCGTGGATGCCATGGAAAAACAGATCGGCAGCTGGCGTGACAAGAATGACATCATTTTCATCAGCCACGGCGACTGCATCGAAGATGCACAGTATGTTGCTGATCTCATCAAAGACCGTTTCGGCTATGAAAGCTTTCTGATCAACCATGTCGGTCCGACCATCGGCGCACACACGGGTCCGGGCGTCGTTGCACTGTTTTATATGGGCGATTACCGTTAATCGGAAGCGCCTTTTTTGTGGAATTGTCGCAATAAGCATGGATCTCTTTGGGTTGATAAGTAATATTATCAGAAACACACTTCGGGATTTCATGTGGAAATGCAGATGGAATATTTGTTTGAGAAAAATGTGAGAATTTCTTCCAGCTGAATGTCTGCATCGGATTCCGTGTCGCTTCCACGTTTGGACAATCCGACGGGTGCATGTCCGGCACACCGGAGACAATGGGCGGACTTTCTGGTGTCCCTAATGGCACCTCTTCACAG
>OLSB01000221.1_pt1 | contig 68209 bp, 70 predicted proteins | sample 1672071 | NCBI WGS metagenome assembly OLSB01 (sample SAMEA3136642, study PRJEB25190) | human gut metagenome | biome: human gut; feature: human-associated habitat; material: faeces | place: Austria | collected 2013
CAATGCGCTTATCCACACCTTCATAGCCTACGATCTGCGCACCCAGCAGGCGATAGGTTTCTTTTTCAAAGACCACCTTCATCGTCATCACTTTGCCGCCCGGATAGTATCCCGCATGGCTCATGGGCGAAAGGATCACAGCTTCCGTATCCAAACCGGACTTGCGGGCATTTGTTTCGTTTATGCCGGTGATCGCGGCGGTCATATCAAACACTTTGATCACAGAGCTTCCCTGGCTGCCCTGATACCGGCTGTCGCCTCCGCAGATATTATCGGCTGCGATTCGGCCCTGCTTGTTTGCGGGACCTGCCAGCGCGATGAGCGCGTCCTCGCCGGTGACATAGTTTTTCACCTGTACCGCATCGCCCACGGCGTAGATATCCGTATCAGAGGTTTCCATCCTGTCATTGACCAGAATGCTGCCCTTGAGGCCGAGGGCAAGGCCTGCATCTTTGGCGAGCGATGATTCGGGAGTGACGCCGATGGCGAGGATTACCATATCGGCATGCACAGGCGCGCTGTCTTTGAGCAGCACATCAATGCCGCCGTTTTTCTCCTCAAACCCTTCGGCACTGTATCCCAGCGCCAGCTTCACGCCGTGTCTGCGCATTTCTGCATGGATGAAGGAAGCCATGTCGCTGTCGAAGGGACTCATCAGCTGCCTGGGCTTCTGGATGATGGTAACCTCCATGCCGAGATCCCGGAGATTCTCCGTGACCTCCAGGCCGATGAAGCCGCCGCCTACCATAACGGCGCTGCGGGGTTTGTTTTCATTGACGTAATCCTTGATCCGGAAGGTGTCCTCCACCGTACGCAGGGTAAACACCCTGCCGCTGTCGATGCCCGGCAGATCAGGCCGGACGGGCTTTGCGCCGGGAGAAAGCAGGAGCTTGTCGTAACGCTCCTCAAAGACTTCATCCGTCTCCAGATTCCTCACGGCGACGGTCTTTCTGTCGGGATGGATTGCCGTGACCTCATGGCGCACCTTCATCCGAATGCGGAAGCGGCTGAAAAAGCTCGCCGGGGTCTGCAGGGTCAGTTCCTCCGGATCTTCGATGACGCCGCCGATATAATAAGGCAGACCGCAGTTGGCGTATGAGATATATCCGGAACGCTCGAATACCACGATTTCAGCCTGTTCGTCCAGCCTGCGGATTCTTGCCGCAGCAGTCGCTCCGCCTGCCACGCCGCCCACGATCACAACCTTCATATTATCGTTCCACCTTTCCTGCATAAGCGGCAATGCCGCCGATATTGTTCACATTCGTATAGCCCATCTGCTTTAGCGCCCCGGCAGCCTGACGGCTCCGCGCTCCGGACTGGCAGTATACATACAGCGCCGTATCTTTATTATCTACTACAGTGCTTACGTTGTCAATGGTCTGCAGCGGAATATTTCTGCTTCCCGGGATATGGCCACCCCGGTATTCCTCCGGAGTGCGTACGTCCAGCAGCACAGCCCCGGAAGTACTTTGATACTCCTCTACGCCGCGATTCACATCAGGCTGTTTGAATAAGTCGAAGAAGCTCATGTTCACACCTCCGTGTTTTCTTTTGTGATTTCATTATAACCGAATGCGGATGGCATGTCTGTGATAAGATCACCCAGGCAGCCTATTCCATGCCGGAGACCGTTTCTCCGGGCCAGTCGATGATGCCGCCGAATTCGACGATATTGGTATATCCCAGCTTTACCAGCTTGTCGGAAGCCTGCTTGGAGCGGTTGCCGCTGCGGCAATATACCATGATCAGTTGATCTTTATCGGGCAGCTGGGCAATCTCTTCCGTGCCTATGGTCTCGTTGGGAACTACTATAGCGCCCGGGATATGTCCTGCTGCGAATTCTTCATGGGTACGCACATCGAGGATGATGTAGTTTTCTTCCTTTTCCATCATCTCAACCGCTTCCTGCATGGTGATCTGGCGGTAGGTATTTGCTTCAGTGGCAGGCTTGGGTACTGCGCAGCCGGTCAGAAGAAGCGTCATCATCAGAAGTATTGGTATCATTCTTTTCATTGAAATCCCTCCTCAGGGTCATTTTGTGTTTTTTGCCTTGCAGATCAGCTGGGTCATGGTGCCCATCGGGCAGTAGACGCACCAGCTGCGGGGCTTGAACAGAACCATGGTGATCAGGCCCAGTACAGTAGAAGTCAGCATTACGCTGTAGAAGCCGAAGGCAAACTGTGCGACACCCGGATGCAGCAGCGTTCCGTGATAGGCCCAGTGCCACGGCAGCTTGAACGTCCACAAAAGCGTTACCGCCTGCCTGAGATCCTGTGCGCCTGCGAACACCAGATAGGTGTTCCACAGCATCAGGAAAAACATGGCGAAGAAAAAGATCAGGAATCCATAACGGAAGACCTTGCTCTTCATCCAGCGCGGGATATCCTTCTTCCGGGAAAGGCCGGACCTGCCACCCAGCAGGCCGAACAGCTGGCCGCGTCCGCAGTAGCGATTGCAGTAACTCTTGGTTCCTTTCGTGATGGAGATGATCAGCGGAATGAAGAAGCAGAACAGTCCCAGCCATGCAAACAGGATGTTGAAGAATCCCAGCACCAGATAGCTAAGCGATACGATCCAGAGATAGTCATACCATTTCTTTTTCATGCCGTCACCTCCTGGATCTCGATCACCGTCGCCGGACATTCCTTTGCGCATCTGCCGCAGCCGACGCATTTGTCCTCATCCACCTGCGCGTACAGGCCGCGATAGACCTGGATGGCGTTCAGCGGACAGACCTTCACGCAGCAGCCGCAGGCCACGCAGTCCCTCTGTTCGACGTAAGCCCTTCTTTTCTTCCGGATCCCCGCCATATCAATTCCTCCCTGTGTTTGTTTGCCCTGATTATATCGAATTCAGTCTCGGTTTTCCGTGATGATATCACATAAAAGAGCCTGCCGGCGGATTACCGACAGGCCATTGTCAGGGAAGGTTATACTTCCGTCTTCCACAGACCGTGGAGATTGCAGTAGGCGTATACGGCGACGGCCTTGTCATCGCCCAGGCTGAAGGTCACGTTGGGTTCTTCGCCGGGCTTGAGGTATTTGCGCTGACCGCCTTTTTCGGTCTCGACATAGACCCATTCGATGTAGTGCTCATCGGCCATCGGATGATCGACGCTGCCGACGTTTACAGTGATCGCGCCGTCTTCAACGGTCACTGCGGGCAGGTGCTTTTTTATCCTTCAGTCTCATTCTGAGAACCTCCTTTTTGTTTGATGGCTATATCATACCCAATTTCAATCCGCATGACCGTGATAAGATCACAATGCCCAAACTGATTGTCGCTTTATTAAGGAAGAAACAATCGGCCCGAGCATTTTGTGATTTCATCACGGAAAACAAGATATCTTCCGGGTATACTGTGATCAAACAAAACGAAAGGGGCTGGCACAATGGCAGTTATGAATATAAACTCAAAGAAGCTCAAGGCAATGATTGAGAACGGGAAGACCTTTCTGGTAGATTTCTGGGCGCCCTGGTGCCCGCATTGCCGCAAGATCAACCCGGCATACGAGCAGATTGCAGAGCAGTACGCAGGCGTACTTGACGTGGTAAAGGTCGATATGGATGAGAATGACAAGCTCTGGAGTGAACTGCAGGTCGAACTGATCCCTACGCTCAGGCTGTATGTGGACGGTAAGCCCGTCGCTTCCACTGTTGCGCCGGAATCCAAGGCGGCCATCGATGAATTTCTCTCCGGTATCCTGCCAGAACATGAAGAGGAAGACGACGCGCATGTTTATGACATGCTCATCATCGGCGGCGGACCCGGCGGATACACGGCAGCGCTGTACGCAGCAAGGGCAGGGTTCGATACGCTGGTGATCGAAAAGCTCTCCGCAGGCGGACAGATGGCGCTGACCCATCAGATCGACAACTATCCGGGATTTGTAGACGGCATCGGCGGCTGGGAACTGGCGGATCAGATGCAGCGGCAGGCTGAACGCTTTGGCGCCAAGACGCAGAATGCCGAAGTGCGCAGCGTGGATCTGAAGGCCAGCCCGAAGAAGGTAGAAACCAGTGAAGGAGCTTTCTATGGAAAGACCATCGTGCTGGCGACAGGTGCAAATCCAAGGGAACTCGGCGTCTCCAATGAAAAGGAACTGGTCGGACGGGGCGTTGCCTACTGCGCAGCCTGCGATGGAATGTTCTACAAGGGAAAGACTGTTGTAGTCGTAGGCGGAGGCAACACCGCAGCAGCGGATCCTACAACAAAAGAAGGAGTCAAGTATGGATAGAATCATCCATAGCCTAATGGCAGATTATTTGCAGGCCACGCAAATCCATGAAACAGAAGAATCTGATCAATTTGAGCGGTTCTCCCATGAGGCCGAGGAAGATGATTTCGACGCCGGAGCGGAAATAAAGAAAATCAAGGAAGCGGGCGGCCCGGTATCCCAGCCGGGCGATGCTTGGCAGCTGGGCGATCACATTTTGATCTGCGGCGATCCCTCCGACCCAGCCGTATACACACGGCTGATGGGATCGGAGCACGCGCAATGTGCCATCACGTCGCCGCCGATTGATCCGAAGGAATATGCGAGGGATGGCATCGCGCCGTGGCTCAGGCGAATGGCAGGAATCATCCGACTAATGACGGATCATGCCGACATCATCTGCTGGCAGATCGGTGATCTCGCCAAGACCGGAAGCCAGTTTATCGAGCCGATGGCTGTCCATTCCGTTTCTCTGTTTGCGGATCAGAACCTCCGCCCGCTCTGGATTCGCGTCTGGAAAATGACGGGCAAGGATCAGAACGACGCCGCCGTAAAGAATGGCAATGATCGAATCCTAGCGGCCTACAAAAATAGCGGCCCCAAGGCCTGGAAGATCTGGATCATTACCGAATGGGATCGGAGCTATACCACAATCCTTTTCCCGGACGAATACTAAGGAGGCGGACATCATGAACGGTTTCCCGAGACGCGAGATGGTTGAGTGCATCCGGGCCATGTACCCGGCAGGCGCGCGGGTGGAATTGATCGAGATGGACGATCCCTACCGGAGGATGCCGCCCGGCCTCAGGGGTACGGTGGTGGCCGTGGATGATATTGGCACGGTTCACATCGCCTGGGACAATGGCAGCAGCCTGGGCGCGGCATACGGGGTTGACCGTATCCGCCGGATCAGCGAATGACCCTGGAGCATGGGCCGGATTCCCGGCCTGTGTTCGTCGGTGAAAATTCTTGAACAAAACTTTTGAAAAAGGCTTGTCTTTCATGGGTGTCTATGGTAACACTCACTCACACAAAAACAAGGGAGGCACCACACCATGAAAAAGACCGTAGAGCAGCTCACCAAGGAATTCGCCGAGATCATGGCCGCCAATGGCTTCGAGGCCACCAACGAGACCGACTACGCCGGAAACATCCTGTATTCCCGCCGCTGGGAGCGTGACGCCGAGGTTCTTTGGCACGGCATGACCAGGCACGAATATGAGATCGTGGCCAGCATCAGCTACGGATACCCCATGATCTGGATGTATGAGGATGGCCGCCAGATTGATCGCCGCGACTACAGCAGCCCGAAGCGCGCGCTGAACGCCATGAAAGAGATCATCCGCTTTGCCGGATACAAATTCTAGGATACCCGGAATCCCCTGGCCCGCGAGGGCCTTTTTACTGCCATTATGAAGGGAGGGCGGCATGGGAAACAAGTATAAAATGACGGATCAGGGATATGGCGTCGCCTACTTTCAAAATGGCGGCGCTTTTCTATTTGATGAACTCGACCTGCCCATGATCCAGGATCATACCTGGCACCACGGGAAGCGTGGATACCCGGCGACCCACCACAAGGGAAAGACCATGGTATTCCATAAGATGCTCTATCCCGGCATTAAGGACGAGATCGACCATATCAACGGCGACAAGCTGGACAATCGCCGAAGTAATCTGCGCATCGTCACCCACCAGCAGAACGCATTCAATCAAAAGCGCCGGATCACCAACACATCCGGATACATCGGCGTCAGCGGTGTCAAGGATTCCGATAACTATGAGGCATACATCCATCTGCACGGCCACAAGCATCACCTGGGCGTATTCGAAAGCGCCCGGAACGCGGCCCGGACGCGGGATTGTGTCGCCAAGCTGGTGTTTGGCGAGTACGCCCGGCTGAATTTCCCGAAGGCCGGGGGAAAAGGACGTGGCCGGAATGGCTAAGCGATACAAGCCCACGGAATTCATGGCTCCCACCTCCCACTACGACAAGGAGCGCGCGGATCACGCCGTCAACTTCATTCAATCGCTAAAACATACCAAGGGCGTGTGGGCCGGGAAGCCCTTCCTGCTATTCGACTGGCAGGAAAAGATCATCCGGGATCTGTTCGGGACGATCAAGGAAAACGGATACCGGCAATTCAACACGGCCTTTGTCGAGATATGCAAGAAGGCGGGCAAATCCGAACTGGCCGCCGCCGTGGCGCTGTATATGCTCGCGGGCGATGGCGAGGAAGGCGCGGAAATCTATGGCTGCGCCAATGACCGCCAACAGGCCAGCATCGTATTCGACGTGGCGAAGGACATGGTGCTGCAATGCCCGGCGCTGCTCAAGCGCATCAAGATTGTGGAAAGCCAGAAGCGCCTCGTCTACCTGCCGACCCGATCCATCTACCAGGCGCTTTCCTCCGAGGTTGCCTCGAAATACGGATACAACGTCCACGCCTGCATCTTCGACGAATTGCTGGGCCAGCCCAACCGCAAGCTGTTCGATGTCATGACGAAGGGCTCCGGCGCGGCCCGAAAGCAGCCCCTGAATTTCGTCATTACCACGGCGGGGTCGGACAAGAATTCCATCTGCTACGAGGTACACTCCAAGGCCATCGACATCCTGGAAGGCCGGAAACATGATCCCACCTTCTACCCGGTGGTGTATTCCATGCCAAGGGCGGCTATCTGGTGCCTGACGAGTACCAGCGCACCCTGATCGAAGCCCTGGAAGATCAGAACATCATCCGCCGCCTGGCCCATGTCATCACGACCAGCTCCGGCGACACGCAGATTCCCGTGGTCGCTTCCAAGGGCAGCGCCTCCTGGATTCAGGAAGAAGCGCAGTACGTCGAAAGCGACAACACCTTCGGCCTGGTGACCCTGGGCGCGTTCAAGCTGGCCACCATGATTAAGGTGTCCGAGGAACTGCTGACCGACAGCGTTTTCGACATCCCCGGCTATATCGCCCGTGAGTTTTCCCGCCGCGTCGGCACCGCCGAGGAAGAGGCTTTCCTGACCGGCAATGGCACCGGCAAGCCCCTGGGCTTGCTTGCCGCCACCGGCGGCGCGGAAACCGGCGTCACCGCCGCCAGTGCTACCGCGATCACCATGGATGAGGTTCTCGACCTGTACTATTCTCTGCGCGCGCCCTATCGCCGGAACGCCGTGTTCGTCATGAATGACGCCACCGTGAAGGCTCTACGCAAGCTGAAGAATACCGCCACCGGGGACTATATCTGGCAGCCCTCCGTGAAGGAAGGCGAGCCGGATCGTCTGCTGGGCCGCCCGATCTACACTTCCACCTTCATGCCCGAGGCCAAGAGCGAGGCCAAGCCCATCATGTTCGGCGACCTGTCCTATTACTGGATTGCCGACCGCACCACGCGCACATTCAAGCGCCTGGACGAACTCTACGCCGCCACCGGCCAGGTCGGTTTCCTCGGCTCCGAGCGCGTGGACGGTAAGCTGGTGCTGCCGGAGGCTGTCAAGGTGCTGGCTATGAAGAAGTCCACCTGATCCCCATGATCGTCACGCTTGACGAATTGAAGGCCCACCTGCGCATCCTGACAGATGATGAGGACACGCTTCTTCAATCGCTGCTTGCGCAGGCCCAGGCCGCTGCCGAGGATTACTGCCGGGCGGATTTCCATTCTATGGATGATCCGCCCGAGACCGTCCGCCTGGCCGTCTTGCTCATGGCGTCCCATTTCTACGAGTACCGTGATTCTTCGGATAGGAGCGCTTACAGCACCATGATCCGCGCCTTTCACGCGCTACTCTACCCGAACCGTGTGATTGAAGATATGTTTTAGCTTCGGCTGCCCCACGGCCCAGGGCCTCGTCGCAGCTACGCGCCTGCGGGATCGGCTGCGCCGCTGTCCTCGGGCGCTATTCGCGCCTTTGGCGCTCACTCGCAAGAGGAGGTGATTATTTGAAGATGCCGCATCCGGGCCAGCTCCGCTATTTGGTGGAGATCGGCCAAACCGTGAACGGGAAAAACGAGAACGGCTATCCCGCGCCCGAGGATTCCATTATCGGCAGAGTATGGGCAGCGGTTGAGGACAATTCCTCCCGATTTTATTTCACCGGCGACGCAGATAATGCCGAGCGCGGTCTGGCGTTCATCATCCGCTGGCGCGCCGACATCCGGCCCGGAATGTGGATCATCTGGAATGGCGAAAAGCAAACCATCACGAAGCTGGGAGAATACGATTTCAAGCACCGGTATCTCAAGCTAACTACGGAATCCATCAAGGGGGTGACATAATGCGCCAGGTACAGGACGCGCTTGCATCCGTGGGCATCGAGGCCTTTCCTGGCGCATGGAAACCCACGGCGGAGCATACGATCGCGCCGGATCAGTATATCGTCTATACCACCATGACCTACGAGGACGAGCATTGGGATGATGAATTCCGCCGTTACCGCGTCTACGTCTACCTCAATCTTTGGAGCCGGATCGATCCGACCGAAGCCCTTCGGCGAATACACGCCGCCATGCGGCAGGCTGGTTTCGCGTTCTCGGAGGAAAATGATTCTTACAACGATGATACCGATTATCACCTGGTCGCGGGCACCTGGATCATTGATGTGGAGGATACAGTATGAGCATGGAAATCACCGGCGCGGTTGAGTTAAAAAACGATCTCACCCAAATGGCCGACATGCTCCGGGAATCCGGATGTAACGGCAGCCGGGCCACATCGTACATTCTGCAAAGCGGCGCGCAGCCGATCCTGACCCGCATGATCCAGAATGCATCCACCGACCCCAAGCGCCGCTCTGGCAAACTGGTCGGCTCCATCCGAATCGGCAGGGTGGTCAAGCATCGGCGCGGCGGATACGCCGTGACCGTCGGCGTTCATCGCGCGGACGGCGGCGCGGAATACGCAAACCCTGTCGAATTCGGCCACGGCGGCCCACATCCCGCTCCGCCGCATCCATTCGTCCGCCCGGCATTCGATGCCGCCGCCGACGAAGCCTATGAGAAAATCAAAGAACAACTTCGACAGGCCCTCGACGCGCGAGGGCTTATTTGATTGGAGGTAAAACATGCAGAACCCATAGGCACCCATGCAGATAAAGAACCAGATAAAGAACCAGAAGAAGAAAGAGATTCAGAAGAAGAATATAGGAATAACGATTATGCACGGAGCTATCCTACGGATACCTCCATGCAGCCGCCCTCAAAGCTTTTCATCAAAATGCCTTTGAAGGACGGTAACACCTTCGGGATCAGTGAAGCCGATGTAGTAGCCTACGCAAAGCGTTATCCCGGTGTTGACGTTGAACAAGCATTCCGTAGCATGACCGGCTGGCTCTTATCCAACCCCAGCAAACAGAAAACACGGCAAGCAATGGGGAAATTCATAACGCACTGGCTGGATCAAGCACAGGACAATACACACAACGTTCCTTCCTCGAATCCGTTTAGCATCAGACCTTCCGAAAGTGGTAATCCATTTTCTGATGTTCCGGATTTTGCAGATGATAACTGAAAGGAGCACAGAACATGATCGAAAACAAGAACGCAGAGCAGCAGGAACGACTTGAAGAGGCACTCGCAATTTATGACGCACTCAGTCCGGAAGCACGTCGGCAGCTCATTCAGATCATGCGAGACCTTAAAGCGCAGCAGGACAGAGAGCAAGCAATTAAGACCGCGTAACCATTGGGCGGGAGCCTTTCCCGCCCTTCATTCCGGAAAGATTCTGGTAAGATTCCGGTGAGGGAAATGCGTCAAAAGTGCGTCAATTCTGCATCGGTGAGAATGCAGAGAAAATACAGAAAATGTGCATAGTGTTTCGGAGGTGATTTTCATGGTAAAGTATCTCATAAGGTGCCGTAATTACTGGACGTGTCCGAAGTGCGGCGCGAATCTCGATCCTGGAGAAAAATGCGATTGCGGACTTGCGAGATATGCCCGTTTCTGGTATAATGGAGGCAGGGCATGAGCGTAAAGATCGAAGTGAGCTATGAGCATGACGGTGAACTGATCGCCGTTACGGATCGTCTGAAAGACCTACCGTTGAAGGTGAGTAACAAGGCCTATCAGACCGGCAGATTCAAGCGCGTTTACCTTCAAGGTAATGTGCCCGAGGATGAAAGAAAAGCTGACCGAAAGCTGACCGATGAATGAGCCTAAAAGTGGTCTGAAAGTAGCCCATGAAGTGAGCAAAAAGCTAGCAAAAAGCTAGTCGAAAAATGAGTGCAAAAGTGGTACAAAACTGATACAAAAAAGCACCCATCACAAGGCACTTTTAAGCCGTTGCAACAGGTCAAAAACCGATCAATGAAAAAGTACCCCAGCGAAGGCTGGAAGCCGATTACCGGCGCGGGAAAAGGTTTGCAGAAATGCAGATCATACCCGCGCCGGTTTTCTATACACAGACACTCAGACAGACAGGAAGGAAGGGATCAACAATGACTGATTACCAGCTCAATGAAGAGCTTGACAGGATCGCCAACAACACCCGATTAACAGACGTAATGCTTGCCACAAACGTTATTGACTGGAGCAAAAAGCGAGGATTGCGCGTCATTGATGCCGTTGCTGTAGCCTACCGCATGGGCTATGTCGAAGGCAGGAAGAGCAACCAGGAGAGAATCAATAAAGCGTTTCTCAAGCTCTACCCAGACCGCGCAACCGGCAAGGCACCAACCGAAGCCGAAGCCGTCGATGTGATCCAGGCCGTGAACGATGGCAAAGCACCGGTGCAGACCGGAACCGTCGAAGCAGCCATTGAACCCGCTGCCGTTCCTGCTGCCGATGCCGGCAACGCTGATCCTCAGCGTGAAGAGCTGGAACCCGTAACCAATGACGTTATTACTCCTAACGGTAATGAGGAGGTTGAACATAATGCAGAATCCGAAGAATGAAGCCCCGACCAACCAGAGCACCGGAACACCGACAGCCCAGGCCGAGGGCAACAACACCCAGAACCAGACAGCGCAACAGACCGCGGATGAAAAGCGCTTCACCCAGGCAGACGTTGACAAGATCGTAGGCGAACGCTTGAACCGTGAGAGGGAAAAGCTCGAAGCGGAACGCAAGCGTGAGACCATGAAGCAGAACGCGCGTGCCGCATGGCTCAAAGCCGGTTATGATCCGGAGACGTTTGACGGGCTGGAACTGGACGAAGAAGGCCGCATTGGAATTGATAAGGCGGTTGACCTCTTCGGCAAGCTGCACCCCACAACGACCGCAGAGAAGAAGACAGCAAAGCCCGAGACGGACAAGCTGCCGCACTTCACTGCAACACCCGCACATCTGACCGCAAGCGAAACGCCCAACAGATTGCGGGAAGCCTTCAAGGCACCACACCATTAAAACAGGAGTTGATTATCAATGTCTATTGATCTCGTAACCAAGTATTTGCCCTATGTGGATGAAAAATTCTACACCGAGAGCAAGAGCGCACTTATCACCAACAAGGACTTCGACTTCGACGGTGCGCACACCGTGAAGATTCGCAAAGTCTCCACCGCCCCCATGACCGATTACGGCCGCAGCGGACCCGCGTCCGGTAACTGGTCTCGTTTCGGTGAGGTTGACACCCTCAACAGCACTTGTGAGACCTTGACCCTTTCCAAGGATCGCGCCTTTACCTTCGTGATCGACAAGCTGGACGAAAATGAAGCAGCGGAAAGCCTGGCACCGGCAACCGCCCTTGAACGGCAGCTTCGCGAGGTGGTAATCCCCGAGATCGACACCTACATGATCGGCAAGATTTTCAACGCTGCCGGTACTGTTGTGCAGCTCAAGAAGGGTGTGACCAATCAGAGCGTAATCTATTACTCTGTTCTGGAAGCTTCCGAGATTCTTGATAACCGCGAAGTACCCGAGGAAGGCCGCGTGCTGCTTGTCACCCCTCGCGTGTTCAATATCCTCAAGCAGACCCCGTCTATTGCTATGCAGATGAACGTTGGCGAGGATGTTGTAAAGAACGGCGTGATTGCTATGCTCGATGGTATGCAGGTGATCCGCGTACCCGCAAACCGTATGCCCGAGGGCGCCGCGTTTATGATCGTTCATCCCTGCGCTGCCGTTGGCGTGCAGAAGCTGGAAGATTACCGCATTCACTCTGATCCCCCTGGCATTTCCGGTTCCCTGGTCGAAGGTCGCGTAGCCTATGACGTGTTCCCTTTGGATAACAAGGTCAAGGCAATTTTCGCAGCGAAGTTTGTTGACACGGTTGAATACAGGCTGACCTGTGACACCTCCGTGCAGGAAGGTAAGACCTACTACACCAACGTCGGATTCACCTTCACTGCAGTCACCAGCCCCACCGGAAACCCTGAGGCGCAGGATTGGTATGAAGCGGTTCCCACCCCCGATCCTGAGAATGATCCGGAAGACACCGGCGAAAATGATTAACGGCATATAGCCGTTGATCGAAGGCACGCGCGTCACTTTATTCCTTTCTGGCGCGTGTGCCGTTTTTTGCAGACAAAAGAAAAAGCATAGGCACCTTTACCACCAGCTCCAAGAGGTGAACCGGCTCCAACGGTTAGGTGCTATGCTTTATGAGTACGATGGGCGCGAACTCAAGAGGATTATAGCAGACAATGGACAAAATGTCAACGGAGGTGCAGCATGAGCGTTTATTTGACAGAATTGAAAGCGAATATTGCATTTGTGAAAACGCTGGACGAGAACATAGAAGCCTTAAAAAAGTTGGCGAAGAATATGCTGGAACAAGAACCGCCGACAATTGGCATGACGGCACACTATGCGAATGAGAACCGTCACAAGGAAGGCAGCGTATCACACCCAACAGAATACCTTGCGCTCTATGATCCCTCCGAACAGGTTGCGAAAATCTATGAAGAAATCCGAAGGCTGATGTTTCAGAAGCAGCGCGTCTTGTGCTGGATAAACATTGCCAAGACCGCATTGAATTTCCTTTCGGATCGTGAGAGGATCATTGTCGAGCTACGCGCCTTTGAAGAATTGTCATGGGAAAACGTCGCGTTTGAATACGAGGATCGAACCGGCGAAAGCATATCAGACAAAACCTGCAACAAGGTTTACATGAGAGCATTGAACCGCATAGAACCGTTTTTCAAATACAGCAGCACAGAGAAGCCGGTCTCGATCACGCTGCCGTTACTCGATCCGGAGGGAACGAAGAAAATAACTGAATAGCATTTACAGGAATACGCCATTATGATAAAATAGCAGCAGGAAGGAAAGCGAGGTGTATTGTATGATCTACGGCTATACAATTGCTGACGCGGCAGATAAAAGCGCCTTTTGTGAGGCCGTTGATTTTATCAAACATACGCTTTGCTTCGTCCCTGCCGGTGAACTGATCGAAGACGTAGACGGAAGCCTACGACAGAACTTCACAAGAGACGCGGACAGGATCACCCTTGAAAGCGATGCTCAAATAGATTATGTCGGCATACTGTCGAATGTTTCATTGCCGATCAAATGCCTGCATAAGTGGACAAAGGCATAAGGAAAGAGCATACCCGTTGTTGTGGGTATGCTCTTTGGTTCGTTCACCAAACCGGACTCACGGTGAAAGAAACGCTTGCTACGACCGCTGCCACACTATGATAGCACAATTATAATCATTTGTCAAATCTTATAGAACGAGGGAACGTGTACCGAGTTACACGCTCCCTCTTGTACTACTCGTACATTCCACGGCAAATAGTATTATAATCCGTCAATTTGGTATTGTCAATACCCCTGCAACCGGCAAAAGTTTACCCCAGCTTTTACCCCAACCGTGATAAAAATGCCTTTCTCTCCGCACTGTTGCAACGGTCAAAAACCCCGTAAAATAGGCGGTTTTAAGCCATTGCAACACCCCGTAAACCGTCATGCGTATAATTCAAATCCTGTCACCTCGATGGAAGCTCCTGTGAACGACAGCGATGTCGGTTTACAGGAGTTTTTCTGTGCACATATTTTTGTTGGAGTGTAATATGATTTCTGTAATCGGTCAAATCAGGGGAGAGGACTATAAGCGGATCGCGGGCGCGGGTTTGTTAGTGGGAGATATGCTTGAAGTTGCCCAGCGTCTGGTTCACGTTTGACACGCACGCGAAGGTGTCCGGGAAGCGGCTGATGATTTCCATGAACCGGGTGAACTGGTGCTTATTGATGACGCAGATGAGCATCGTCTTGGGCTGGCCGCTGTAGCCGCCGGTGGCGGAGAGGATAGTGACGCTGTGGCGCAGCTCGCGAATCAGCATTTCGGTGACCTCCTGCGGATGGGAGGAGATCATTTCGATCTTCAGCGCCTGTTCGCCGCCCTGAATGATCTTGTCGCTCACGAGGGAGGTGACATAGCTGTACAGGATGCAGAGGATGACGGGCTCCACGTTGAAATCATATACGAAGTAGGAAACCAGCGCCACGATGGTGTTGAAGTAGAAGATTACGCGCATCAGAGAATATTCCGGGCGCTTTTTATGCATATAGGCCGCGAGAAAGTCGGTGCCGCCGGTGCTGCCGCCGCGGCGCACCGTCGCGCCGTAGATCAGGCCGTTGATCGTGCCGGAAGCGATGGGGGCGAGAATCGTGCTGCGGCCGTCGTTCGTGTGGTAGATAAACCGGCTTACGTCGATGACATTGTTTTGCAGAAGCAGCAGAAAGCCGGAGAACGAGAGGGTAAAAATGAAGGTTTTTACGGTGAAGGCGCGGTCGACATAGAAGAACGCGAAGATCGCCAGCGGGACGTTGATGATCAGCGACATGTAGCCGATGCTGAAATGGAACAGGTACTGAACCATCGTGGCGATACCGTTGATGCCGGCCGGCGCGAAGGCGTTCTGCAGAATGAAAATCTGGTAGTTGACGGCCATGGCCATTGCGAGAACGACCATCAGGGCGCAGTCAGGCAGCGTGAGCCTCGATTGCTTCGTGGACATGAGAAGAATCCCTCCCGTTTTGTTGAGCAGCGATATTATACGCGCTCAATGTAAACGTGCAGGGATTCTTGCATTTTATTTTGGAAACGCCCAGCGTTTATGGATCGGAGCTCTTTTCCGTCAGGTCGTCGCAGGTCGTCCACCAGCCGCGGTTCTGGTCGCCGATCCAGTGGTAGCCCTCAAGCCCGGCCGGCGGCTCGGGGGAGTAGACCATTGGAATCGCGTAGCACACGCCGGTCACCTCGCCGTTTTCCGCGCGGATGCCGACGGCACAGTGGTCGATGCCGGTTTCCTCAGCCATCGCGGCGCGCACGAACACGTAGCCGTCCACCGAGAGCGGTTCATACGGCGGCTGCGTGAGGAAAAGCACGCGCAGGCTCTCCACGTCCGACGGCCACGGCTTCGTGATGTCCAGATCGAGCTGTGCGCCCGCCGGGAGCGGCTTCGTCTCCGGCGCGGCTTCAGGCGTCGATTCGGAAACGCTTTCCGGTTCGGTCGCTTCTTCCGTCTGCGGGGCGGCCTGCGTTTCCGGAGCGGGAACGCTTTCCGCTTGGCTCTGCGCTTCCGGCTGCGCGGGCGAAAGCGAATAGGCCTCCTCCAGCGCGCGCTGAATCGCCGTCCAGTCCATCGGACGCGAGCCGTTTATGTAGCCGTACAATACGGGGGTCACGCGATCGTCCGCAAGGCGCGATACGACCAGCGCCGTTTCCTCGCTCAAATCCAGTCCTGCCAGGTTACGCGGGTCAAAGGAGGTGAAAAGGCCCCTCTGGCCGCGTCCGTCCTCGCGCAGGGTTCCCATCGTTCGAGCCGTCCATTTGCCGCCGCGCGGCCCGAGCATGGCCGCGGTCAGCACCTCGCCGGAGCGGCTGCCGCCCACGGTGAAGTCCAGCGTGCCGCTCAGCACGCGCCTTTCCAGCCGGGCATGCCCGCTGTATCCCTTCTCAAGCCCGCGAAGCATGATCAGTGAACGTCTGTATTCCTGATTTGCCATGCCTTTCGCCTCCCTCCCGCTGAGTCTATGTATGCGGCCCGTCCGATATGCGGGAGCGGGCGGCCATGTCGTGCCGCCGCATGATGCCCGCCAGCACGCCGCCCGGCCTTTGCGTGCGCGACGCGAAGGAAACCACCGGCCGCGTGCCCGGACGGCAGATTTCCGTGTCGGCGCGCGGCTTCCGCGCGGACAGATTCCCGTCCGCTGTTCGAATCAGCTGCGAAAGATTGCCCATGAATGCGTCCCTCCCAAGCGTGTTTTCACCGCAGAATATGCGCGTTCGGCGGCGGAGGTGCGGCTAAGAAATTACAGAAGTATGACAGAGTTTACAAATTTTCTTAGATTTTATGTTCTTGAGGACTTGCCAAGGCGTGATTTTATGGTATAATGATAGAGCAGTCTGGAGACCGGTATTCGCGTTTGGCGCAATACCGGCGCAGGTATACGATTTCTTTCGGCCCTTCCCGGCTGGAAGGGGCCGGAATTCCGACGCGGCGCGCGTGCGTGCCGCTTTGAGAGGCGGTTTACAAATGGCAAGAGAAAACCGGAGAACGTCCACGGATATGAGCTTTGACGAATTCAAGCGGCTGCACGACGAGCAAAAGCGCCGTCAGGCTCAGAAGATGGGAATGCCCGCGCAGAGACCCGCGCCCGTCGTGGCTGCGCCCGCGGCAAAGCCCGCGCCGAAAAAGCGCGTGCGTCCGCGCCCGGCGCCCGTGGAAACCACCGACTGGACGCAGATGGACGACGCGGCCGAGGGCGATGTGGAGTCGCGCCGCGAGCGCCGTCTGAAAAACGCCATGGCCGCCGCGCAGGCGGCGGTGGAGAAGCCGGAGGAAGCGCCGAAGCCGCGCCGCGCTATGAGGGCGGAGCAGGAGGAAGAAGAACGCGAGGCGGTCTACGACTCCGAAGAGGAAGAGACGGACGATGAAATCCTCGATGAGGACGAGCCGGAAGCCGAAGAAACGGAAGAAGAGGAAGAAGGCCCGTTCGCGCTAGTTCTGCGTCTGGGCGCGCGTCTGAAGGAAAAGCTCGCCGACCACAAGGGCGAAGCCGCGGATGACGAGGACGCGGACGACGAGGAAGCGTACGACGAAGACGAGGAAGCCGGAGAAGAAGACGGCGAAGCCGCGGACGAGGACGCGGAAGGCGAAGCGGACGAAGCGCCCGCCGCCGAAGCGAAGCAGCCCGCGTTCAAGCGTCTCGGTTCGCTTTTCAAGCGCCAGAAGGAAGAAGAGGAAAACTGGGACGACGACCTGGAGGGCGGCGACGAGAACGTGTTCGAGCCCGACGAGGAGTCGGAGGATTCTTCAGAGGATACGGAAGAAGTGGATTCTCAGCCGGCCGAGGAGCCCGCGCAGGCGGCGGTCGATCTTCCGGATGAAGAGCCCGTCGCGCGCCGTGCGCAGGTGGCGTATGAGCCGGAGGAGGAGCCGGAAGCGGACGTTGTGGAGGAAGACAGCGAGTCGGTCGATCCGGACGACGACGGGGAAGAAGCCGACGATGGGGAAGAGGACGAGGACGATTACGCCGACGAGGACGAAGAAGAGGATGAGCCGAAGGAGCGCTTCAGCTTCGGCGGCATGCTCAAGCGTTTCCTGAACTTCCGCAAGGGCGAGTCGGACGAGGACTACGACGAAGACGAGGAATACGAAGAGGACGAGGACGCGGAGGACGATGAATCCGACGAGGAAAACGGAGACGTCGACGACGCGGACGAGCCGGATAACGTGCAGGAGGATGAACCCGCCGGGGAAACGGTGACAGCCGAGGCCAAGGTGGAGCAGGATGCGCAGGACGCGCCCGCGCCGTTTGCAGAAACGGAGAAGCCGGTCGCCGAGAAGAAGATAGAAAGCGCGCAGAAGACCGAAGCGCCGTTGCCGATTGCCCGGGAGGAGGATATTCCGATGGAAGAAAAGAACGCCAACGAAAGCATCGAGATCGATTCGACCATAGAAAACAACGAAGGTCAGCCGATGTCCAGACGTGAATGGCGCATGCGCCAGCAGGCCGCGCTGGAAGCCGCCGAAAAGGCGAAGGCTGAAGCGGAAGCTGCCGAGAAGGCGAAGGCGGAAGCCGAAGCCGCGGAAAAGGCCAAAGCGGAGGCGGAAGCCGAAGCGGCGCGTCTGGCGGCGGAAAAGGCCAAGGCCGAGGAAGAAGCGGCGCTCGAAGCGGAAAAGGCGAAGGCGGAAGCACCGGAGGTCGACGAACGTCCCAGCTCGGACGACCCGACCCGCCTGTTTGCGCCGGTGCGCGTGCGCAGGAATGACGATGTGCCTGCCGAGGAACCGAAGGACGAGGAAGAGCCGGAAGACGAGGAGTATAAGGACGTATTCAGCGACGAGCTTCCGGAGGAAGAGCCGAAGAAGGGCGGCCTGTTTGGCGGTCTGTTCGGACGCGGAAGAAAGAATCGCGCGGACGACGAGGACGACGATTACGATGAGGACGACGAGACCGATTCCGAGCCGCAGTCTGCCGAAGAGCCGAAGAAACCCGCGAACGTGCCCGTGATTCTCGACGACGAGGACGAGGAAGACGACGAGTACGAGGACGACGAGGAAGAGGAAAAGAAGCCCCGTGGTCTGTTCGGCCGCCGGAAGAAGAAGGCGGACGAGGACGAAAAGTCCTCTCGCTGCGGCCGCAAGGCTTCCTCGGATGATGACGACGAGGACGACGACGAATACGAGGAGCCCGCGCGCCGCGGTCGTAAGGCGGCATTCGACGACGAGGATGACGACGAGGAAGAAGAGAAGCCCTCCCGCCGCGGCCGCAAAGCGTCGTTCGATGACGATGACGACGAGGAAGAAGACGAAAAGCCTTCCCACCGTGGCCGCAAGGCAGCCTTCGATGACGACGATGACGACGACGAGTACGAGAAGCCCGCGCGCCGCGGCCGCAAGGCGTCGTTCGACGATGACGACGAGGATGACGACGAGGATGACGACGAGTACGAGGAGCCCGCGCGCCGCGGCCGCAAGGCGTCGTTCGACGATGACGACGAGGACGACGACGACGAGTACGAAGAGCCCGCGCGCCGTGGCCGCAAGGCGTCGTTCGATGATGACGACGAGGATGACGACGACGAGTACGAAGAGCGCGCGCGTCGTGGCCGCAAGGCGGCGTTCGATGATGACGACGAGGACGACGAGTACGAGGAACCCGTGCGCCGCAGCCGCAAGGCAGCCTTCGATGACGATGACGACGAAGACGAGGATGACGACGACGAGTTTGAGTCCAGACCACGCCATCGCAGAGCGTCCGACGACTTTGACGACGACTTCGACGATTACGAGACCTACGAGGAGGAAGACGAGGACGACGACGAGCCGGGCTTCGGACAGAATGTGCTGTCGTTCATCAAGGGTGTTGTAGCTGTGATTCTGATTCTCGCGGTGCTGATCTTCGGTCTGCGCGTGCTGGACGAGAAGAAGATCGTCTCCTGCGCGTGGTTCCGCGATCACTTGGGTTCCGTCGGCACGATGCTGTTCGGCGAAGCGCCGCAGGGCGAGAACGTCCAGTAATTTTAAGGCAGAGCCATACCATTCAGAGCGTCTTCCGCAGGGAGGGCGCTCTTTCAATAAGAACGGCGCGAAGCTGTACATTTCTGGAATTTTATGGTATGATGAACATAAAGCGGCCGGAACAGGACACAGGTAAAATTTATATACGTGAAACAAACGTCTTCGGGCGTGCGTCAATGCATATGAGGTGGTAAGCATGTTCAGAAAAATTCTCGCGCTTTTTATGGCTCTCACGATTCTCACATGTTCCGCGGGTCTTGCAGCGACGCTGGATGAAACGCAGCTCAAGTCAAAGTCCTGCATCCTCATGGACGCGGCGACCGGGGAGGTTCTGTATGGCCGCGCCGCGGACGTGCGCCGTTCGCCGGCGAGCACCACGAAGATCATGACGCTGCTGATCGCCATCAGCAAATCCGACCCGGACGAAATCGTCACCGTGCCCGCCTCGGCGGGGCAGGTTCCGCTGGATTCCTCCGTGGTGCCGGTGTACCCGGGGGAGAAGATGCCGATGCGCGATTTGTGGTACGGCCTGATTTTCAAAAGCGGAAACGACGCGGCGAACGCCATTGCCGAGCTGGTGAGCGGAAGCGTGGACGCGTTTGTGGACGAGATGAACGACTGGGCGCACAAGCTTGGCATGCAGAATACGCATTTCGCCAATCCGCACGGCTACACCGACAGCGAGCATTATACTACGGCGCGCGATCTGGCGATTCTGACGCGTTACGCAATGGAGAGCGACCTGTTCCGCGAGATCACGTTTTCGCTCAGCTACACGATGCAGCCCACGGAGCTGCGAGACGCGCTGGAGATCCGGCATGAATACCCGATTACCGACTACCAGTCGACGTATTACTATCGGTACGCGCGCGGCATCAAGACGGGCTACACGATGAAGGCCGGACAGTGCTATGTGGGCTCCGCGCAGAAGGACGGCCGCGAGCTGATCGCCGTGACGCTGAACTGCGGCACAACGAAGGTGGATAAATGGGTGGACGCGAAGGCACTGTTCGAATACGGCTTTGAGAAGCTGAGCGAGCGGGATAGGAATACGTAACGTTTCTTCGCTGTACAAAAGCCGGAATTCATGGTACAATGATAGTCACTCAAGCTGGGGCGGTTCGCCCATAGGGCTGAAAATGAATTCCGTGATTCCGGGAGGAAGCTGCGTTGCATTTTTTTAGAGGAAGAAAATTTGCGGCGGCGCTGCTTTGCGCGCTGCTGATCGCGTTCACGACGGTTGCCTCGGCGGTTGAGCCGACGGATTACAACCGAAGCACGCCGGACGTGCTGGATCCCGGGCATCTGTATGGCACGAACTGCATCCTGATCAACGCAGACACGGGAGACGTGCTGTTTGAGAAGAAGGCCGATGAGCGGCGCTACCCGGCCAGCACCACCAAGATCATGACGTGCATTCTGGCGCTGGAATCCGATCTGGTGGGACGGGAGATTACGATTCCCGCCGGAATCGAAATCCCGTCCGGCTCCAGCAAGATGGGCATCTCCGCCGGGGAAACGATGCTGTTTGACGATCTTCTGTATGGCATGATGATCGCTTCCGGCAACGACGCGTCCATTGCCGTGGCCATGCTGGTGAGCGGCAGCGAATCGGCGTTCGTGCGCGCGATGAACGAGAAGGCGCAGGAGCTGGGCATGACGGGAACGCACTATGAGAACTCGCACGGCTACCAGCGCGCCAACCACTATACGACCGCGCGCGACTTGGCGACGCTTACGGCGTACGCGATGAAGAATCGGGAGTTCCGCGAGATCGTCGCTTGCAAGGAGCATACGATCGTCAGCAGCCTGTATCCCGACGGCAAGGTGTATACCTCCAAATACGACCTGTTGTTTGAGGGCAAGCAGCTGTATTACGCGCCGTGCATCGGTGTAAAGACCGGCTATACCAATTCCGCGGGGCGCTGCTTTGTGGGCGCGGCGGAGCAGAACGGCGTGACGCTGGTCTCCGTGAGCCTGAACACGTCCAAGGACGATACCACGTATTCGCAGGTGTTCACCGACACTATCCGCCTGTGCAACTATGGCTTTGCCCAGTACCGGGAGGTTTCGTTCCGCGAAATGTTCGCGATGTGCGACGACAGCCAGCTGGCGTTCCTGGTGAGCAAGGCGGCGAAGGACGACGCGAACAAGGGCTATCTGAAGATGAACGTCGCGGATATTCCCGACGACTACCGCGAGTCCTACCTCAAAAAGGATTGGGAGGACGTGAACTTCCAGAAGGAGCTGGCAAATTCGCTGGCCGAGCGGCTGGAATTTGAGTTTACCGCGCCGCTGGTTGCCCCCATCAGCGAGGGCGACATTCTGGGCGTGGCGCGCTATACGACGCAGTCCGGCGCGGTGCTGGAGGGCAAAATCGTGGCCTCCCGCAGCGTGGCGATGGAGCCGCCCACGATGGACGAGCTGCTGGACGAATGGGTGGATGAAAACGCGCCGTGGATGGCTAAGCTGATGCCGCGCCGCAATCCGTCCGCAAGGGTGCTGTATCTGCTGCTGCTGGCGGGCATCGTGACGCTGATTGTGCTGCGCGTGCGCCGCAATCGCCGCCGCGACCGTGAACGCAGGGCCATGCTGGAAAAGAAGCGCCGCGAGTACCTGCGCAGACAGAAATATCTGCGCGAGCATCCGGAAGCGCGCCGCACAACCCGGCCGTCCGCGTCCGGTACGACTGCACGTACACCGGCAGGAAAAACATCTGCGGGTACGTCTGCCAAAGGCACGACCGCGCGGCCGGCGGCGCGAAAGCCGTCCGCGCAGGCGGGCAGAGGAATCGCGCGGCCGTCCAGCGGAACCGGCGCGAAGCGGACGCAGCCGCCGAGAGGAAAAGACGGCTTCGGGCGGCGCTGATGGTGTAGCGATTGAACGCGCGGGAGACAGGTGTCGCTGGAAATGTTCGGCGCGTCCACGCGTGCGTACACAAACGGAATACCCGCGTGCCCGGCGACGCGGAACTCGTTCACATGGCCGTCCAGCGGAACGGGCGTGAAGCGGGCGCAGCCGCCGAGAGGAAAAGACGGCTTCGGGCGGCGCTGACGCGGCGGGGAGCGATGGAAGAAAGGACTTCGGGAGAGGTCATTGCGAGACGCTTCCGCGGAATGCGATAAAGCTGGGCACACACGGAGCGAGAAGCTTTTGCCCGGATGAACAGGTAGAAGAGTCGGAGTTCTAATTCTGAAGAAAGGTGGGAGAAGGATGATTCTCACGGTGCTTGGCGCGAACGGGCCCTATCCGTCGGCGGGCGGGGCGTGCTCCGGGTATCTGCTGTCGTCGGACAGCGGGGAAACGAAGCTGCTGCTCGATTGCGGAAGCGGCGTTCTGGCGCGTCTGGCGGAGCTGTGCCCGGTTTCGGAGCTGTCGGCCGTCGTGCTTTCCCACCTGCACTATGACCATATGTCCGACATCCTGCCGATGCAATATCAGCTGGATTTCGAGCGGGAAGCGCCGCTGAAGGTGTTTTGTCCCGCCACGCCCGCGCGCCAGCGTTCGCTCCTGGGCGGCAGGCTCGACCTGTATCCGATGCGGGACGCGGCGGTGGGCGAAATGAAGCTGGAATTTCTGCCGGTCAATCATCCGGTGGAGACGTATGCCGTCCGCGTTTCCTGCGACGGCACGACGATGGTTTATACCGGCGACACGAATCGTTGCCCGGCGCTTTCGCTGTTTGCCGACGGCGCGGCGCTGCTGCTCGCGGACGCGGGGCTTTCTGAAGCGGATTGGATGGACGAAAAGCCGCATCTGAATCCGCGCCTGTGTGCGGAGCTGGCAAAAGAAGCGCGCGTGGGCGCGCTGGTGCTCACGCATCTGTCGCCAAGATACGACGCGGAGGCGCTGCTCGACGAAGCGCGCCCGGTTTTCCCCGATGTACGGCTGGCTGAAGCGGGCTTGCGTCTGCGCGTATAGGCGCGTCGCACGGTTCGCTTCGCGGCGCGCACTGGTATGCGCGGCGCTGGCGGCGGGCGCGGGCTGCGTGCTGGCGCAGTATGCGCGGGTCTCGGGCGTCGTATGGCTTGCGCTCGGGGCGCTGCTTCTGGGAATCTGGGGTGTGTTTTGTCTGCGCGCGCATGGAAGGCGCGCGTTTTGCGTACTGCTGGCGGCGATTCTGTGCGGCTTTGCTGGATACGCCGGACTGCGGGGGCGGCTTCCGCAGAATCTGGAACCGGGAAAATATGAGGTGGAGGGTACGGTAGCCGCCGTTCCGTCCGTGCAGGCGGATAAGGTGCGCGCGGTGCTGACGCTGTCCGACGTGACGCTGAACGGTGCGCCGCTCGAGGGTCGCCTGAGACTGTATGTATACGGAACGGACGCGCTGAGCCGGTTTGCCTACGGCCAACGGATTCGCGCGTCGGGCGTAAACGTCAAGGTGCCGGACGGGCAGAACAATCCCGGCGGGTTCGATTTTCGGGCGTACCTGTGGCGCGGCGGCGTTTCGATGACGGGTTCCTCTACGCCGATAAAGACGGCGGTTTTGTCCGAGGGACGGGGACTCGTGAGCGCGATTTATCGCCTGCGCGCGCGTCTGGCGGCGCGCGTGGACGCGCTGTTCGGGGATCAGGCCGATGTGATGCGGGCGCTGCTGCTGGGCGACCGCGCGCTGGTGACCGAGGAGACGTATGACGATTTCCGCACGACGGGCATTGCGCATCTGATCGCGCTGTCCGGACTGCACGTGGGCTGCATCGCGCTGATGCTTGACGCGCTTCTGCGCCTTTTGTGCCTGCCGCGCAGGGCGGTGAGCGCGATTACGCTTGTGCTGCTGACCGGCTACGCGGTGATGGCGGGAATGAGCGCGTCGATCGTCCGCGCCGTGCTGATGTACGCGTTCGCGGCCGCGGCGCGGGAGGCCGGGTATCCCGGCGATCTGCTGACGCGGCTCGCGGCGGCGTTCGTCGTGCAGCTGGCGGTGAATCCGCTGCTCGTGCGGGACACGGGCTTCGCGCTGTCGTATACGGCCGTGTTCGGGCTCGTCTGCCTGACGGGCGCGATGCGCGCGCTTTTTGGCGCGCGGGACGGCGAGGGGCGCATACGGAAGTGGGCGGCGGACGCGATTTCCGCGTCGGCGGCGATTCAGCTGGCGAGCGTGCCGCTGGTGTCGTCCGCGTTCTTTTCGCTTCCGCTGCTGTCGATCCCGGTGAACCTGCTCGCGGTGCCGTTCGGCTTGCTGAGCGTGTATCTGGGCGCAGGCGCGGTAGCGGTGTCAGGATTGTCGCTTCCGCTGGCGCGGATTCTCGCCGCGCCGGCGCGCGTCTGCTGGGCGTGGATTCGCCTGCTGGCGGCGAAAGCGGCGGCGCTGCCGTTTTCCAGCGTGACGGCAAGGGCGTGGCCGCTCTGGGCGGGGATTGCGTTCTTTGCGCTGGTCGGAATCGCTTCGCCGTACCTGACCGGGAATAGGAAGGCGCGCCGGTGGGCGCTTTCGCTGCTCGCGCTTCTGGCCGCCGCGGTGCTCCTGTGGCCGACGGCTCGGAACGACGGGCTGACGGTTACGTTTCTGGACGTCGGCTACGGCGACGCGGCGGTGATCGATGCGCGGGGAACGGCGTATGCCGTGGACTGCGGGCGCGACAACGGCGTTCTGGCCGATTATCTGACAGCTTCGCGCGCCGATCTGCGCGCCGTGTTCGTTTCGCATCCGGATACCGACCATTCGGGCGGGCTTGCGTCCGTGCTGAAGCGCTATCGCGGCGCGAAGGTTTATGTGCCGGAATGCTGGGAGCGGATGGAGGTCGGCGCGGCGGCGGAAGCGGCGCTGGGCGGGCGGCGGGTGGTGAGCCTGTGCGCGGGCGACCGGGTGGAGCTGGCGAAGGACATCGTGGTCGAGGTGCTGTGGCCGCCGGAGGATTTCGTACCGGCGGAGGACAACGAGGGCTCGCTGGTGCTGCGGCTATGCTACGGAGAGGCGAACGCGCTTCTGACCGGCGACATTCCCAACACCGTTGACCGTCTCGCGGCGGAGGAGGCCGAGGTGCTGAAAGTGGCGCATCACGGCAGCCGCTACGCGACGACGGCGGAGCTGCTTTCGATCGTGCGCCCAAGGCTGGCGGTGATTTCCGTGGACGGGAATCTGTTCGGGCATCCGACGCAGGAGGTGCTCGACCGGCTGGCGGCGGTCGGCGCGGAGGTATTGAGGACGGATCTGCATGGCGCGGTCACGGTGACGCTGGAGCCGGACGGGCGCGTCGCGTATGAAACCATGCGCGTGCCGGAGGGATAGAAATGGCAAAAAAGGAAGGATTGGCTCCGAAGCGTCCATTGGGGTGGAGCCAGCTGTTTAAGGACATTCGGGCGGGCAAGGCCGCGGGCGTGTATCTGTTTTACGGGCCGGAGGAGTTCGTGAAAAAGAGCGCTGTGGATCAGCTTCGCGCGGCGCTTCTGCCGCCGGGGCTGGAGCTGTTGAACGAGGACGTGCTCGAAAACGTGGACGCGACGGCGATTATCGAAAGCGCGGAGACGCTGCCGGTGATGTGCGACCAGCGCTTTGTGCTGGTGAAGGACTGGCCGCCGCTGTTCAAGGGCGGCGATCAGGAGGCCGACAAGCTGGAAAAATGGCTCCCGAACGCGCCGCAGAGCTGTGTGCTCGTGTTTTACGCGGGAGGGGCGGAGCCGAACCGTGCGACAAAGGTAACAAAGGCGCTGTACGAATACGCGCAGGTGACGGAGTTTCCGCTGCTGGACGACGAGGAGCTGGGCAAGCGTCTGGGCAAGGCGTTTCGCGAGCAGGGCAAGAGGGTCGAGAAGGACGCGGTGTCGCAGCTGATCTTTCTGGCCGGGCGCGATTTAAACCGGCTGCTGGGCGAGGTTCAGAAGCTGGCGAATTACGTCGGCGACGCCGAGGTGGTGACGGCCGGCGACGTGCGCGCCATCGTCACGCCCTCTACCGAGGCGGGCGTGTTCCTGATGATCGACGCGATGATGGAGGGACGGGCGCGCGAGGCATACAACGTGCTGGGCGCGATGACGGATGCGGGGGAGAACCGCGTGCAGATTCTGGCGACGCTCATCTGGCAGATGCGGCTGATTGCGCACGTGGCGATTCAGCGCGACAAGCGCATGACGCTTCCGCAGATTCAGGCGACGATTCGCGAGCGGCCGTTCGCCGTGCGGAACGCGTTCAACCGCTGCGGCCGGATTCCCTCGGCGCGCTGTCTGGCGCTGTACGAGAAATGCGTTTTCCTCGATTATGCCGTGAAAAGCGGCCGGATGCGCGACGAGGAAGCGCTGGACGCGGCGATGCGGGCAATCTTAGAAGAAAAACAGAAAACTTAACAGAAGAAAATGAAACCAAAACGGGGGACGTTCCGTCAAAGCTTTACATAAGAGAGTAATCAGAGGTGATGCGCAGTGAGGATGAACGGGACGCGGCGGCTTATGGCGGCCATCGTGGGCGTATGCCTGATGCTGGCGCTGATGGTGCCGGCAATGGCGGAACCGTCGGAGGATGCGTATCGGCAGGCCAAGGAGGCCGTAAGCCTGATTTCCTACGGAGAATATGAAATGGCGCTGAACCGGCTGGGCATGGAGGATCAGATGCAGGCCGCCACGCTGAAGCGGTACATCGACCGGAATTGCAGCGAAATTCATCGCGGCAGCGTGCAGACGGACGTGTCCGTCGCGTGGTTCGACGGCAGCACGTGGCAGATTGCGGTACCCTTCGAGGCGCCGGAGGACGAAGCGGTGGGCGCGCTGGTGTTCACACTGTCCGGAACGGCCTTCAGCGGCATTGACTTCATGCGCTGGGGCGACGTGGAGGCCAGCTATGACGTGGCCGACGAGGTGTATTGGAACCTTCCCTATACGCCCAGCTTCACGGTGTACGGAGACTGGTAATCACAGAATTGAAAAAGACGGTTTGAGTTGAAAGACCTGAGCCGTCTTTTTTTGCGAAAAACGGTTGCCGGGCGGGGCGGTTTTCGGTATAATGAGGGCAGATTACGGTGAGGAGGAAGCGTATGCAGAGGTTTTCGGAGATTCAGTATGTGCGTCCCGATCTGGCGGCGTACCGGGAAGAGCTTTTGGCTCATGTGGAAAAGGTGAAAAACGCGAAGAGCTGGGAAGAGCTGAAGGCGGAATGGCTGGCGCATTCGGTGAAGAGCATGGAAATCATGACGATGCGCAGCGTCGCCAGCATTCGCAATACCGTGGACACGACCGACGCGTTTTACGACGGCGAGATGCGCTACTTCCATGCCGAACTGCCGTCCTTGATGCTGATTGAGCGGCAGGCGGACGCGGCGCTGTTGGCGTCGCCGTTTGTGAAAGACTTCGAGCGCGAGTTCGGTTCGATTCTGATTCAGAACATGAAGAACAGCCAGCGCTTTGCCGACGAGCGGCTGGTGCCGATGCAGGTGAAGGAGGCCGACCTCACGCGGCGCTATTCGCGCTGCTCCGCCACGGCGGTTACGGAATTCCGCGGCGAAAAGGTGAATTTCTACGGTCTTCTGAAGGCGATGCAGTCGCCCGACCGCGAGACGCGCCGGGAAGCGTTTGCGGCATGGAGCGGCCTGTACGCCCGCATTTCGCCGGAGCTGGACGGAATTTACGATGAAATGGTGCGGCTGCGCACCGAAATGGCGCGCACGCTGGGCTTTGAAAGCTATACGCAGATGGCGTATCTGCAGCGCCGCCGGTTTGACTACACCGCCGCGGACGTGAAGGTGTTCCGCGAGCAGGTGAAAAAGGTGATCACGCCGCTGTGCGCCCGCGAGTTTGAGCGTCAGCGCCGGCGTCTGGGCGTGGACAAGCTGCACTGGTACGACGAGTCGCTGGTGTTCCCGCAGGGAAACGCCGACCCGGAGGGCACGAAGGACGAGCTGCTGAACAAGGCGCTTCAGATGTACCGGGAGCTTTCTCCGGAGACGGGCGAGTTCTTTGCGTTCATGATGAAGTACGACCTGTTCGATCTCGAGACCAAGCCGGGCAAGCGCCCCGGCGGCTACTGCACGTCGCTGCCCAGCTTCAAGGCGCCGTTTATCTTCTCGAACTTCAACGGCACCGCGGCGGATATGGGCGTTCTGACGCACGAGGCCGGGCACGCGTTTGAGGGCTACACGGCCGGGCGGCTCATGCCGCTGCCGGAGCTGGCGCATTCCACCAGCGAGATCAACGAGATTCATTCCATGGCGATGGAGCACTTTACCTATCCGTGGATGCACCTATTCTTCGGCGAAAAGACGGACATGTATTTCTACGATCACCTGTGGGGCGCGGTCAACGTGATTCCGTACATGTGCTGCGTGGACGAGCTTCAGCACCGGGTGTACGACAATCCGTCGATGACGGCCATGGAGCGCCGCGCGGTGTGGCGCGAGCTGGAAAGGGAATACATGCCGTGGCGCGACTACGACGGCAACGAATTCCTTGAAGGCGGCGGTTTCTGGATGCAGAAGCAGCATATCTTCCTGTATCCGTTCTATTATATTGAGTATGCGCTGGCGCAGATCTGCGCGTTCCAGTTCTATCTGCGCATGCTGGACGACCAGCCCGCCGCGTGGGCCGATTACCTGCGCCTGTGCCGCGCCGGCGGAAGCCGCGGATACTTTGAGCTTCTGAAGATCGGCAATCTGGAAAATCCCTTTGCCGAGGGAACGGTGGAAAAGGCGGTTTCCGCGGTCGCACGCGAGCTCGACCGGCTGGACGCGAGACTGAACGGCTGACGGCAAAAACGTTGCGCATGCAACGGAATAAACATGGGGTACGGATGTATAATGCCGGGAGAGGAGGGAATACTATGGAAAATTACATGATTTGCAACTGTAAGCAGGTTTCGTATTTTGACGTGGAGGACGCGCTGCACAAAGCGGAGCCGACGGAGAATCTGGAGGAGCTGTTCCGCGAGGTGCAGGAGATTACGAGTTGCACAACGGGCTGCGGCGGCTGCCACGATAAGATTCTGAACGCCATTTCCGAGATTATTCACAGATAACGCGCCGATTTGAACGAATTTGCCCGCCCTTTGAAGTCCTGCGGCTTCGAAGAGCGGGCTTGCTGCCTTTACGTTGCCGTGCTATAATTCCGGCATGCCGGAGGAAAACCGGCGGCGGGAGGACGAACGATGGTTTCTTTTGAAAGCGATTATATCGCGGGGGCGCATCCGAAGGTGCTTGAAAGGCTCGCGGAGACGAATCTTGAATGTCTGCCGGGGTACGGCGCGGATCGATATTGCGAAAGCGCGAAGGAAAAGATTCGGACGGCCATCGGCATGCCGGACGCGGACGTTGAATTTCTCACGGGCGGCACGCAGACGAACGCGGTGGTCATTTCCACCATGCTTGCGGACTATGAGGGCGTGGTCGCGGCGCACACCGGGCACGTGAGCACGCACGAGGCCGGGGCGATCGAGTATACCGGGCATGAGGTGCTGGAAATCGCGCAGAAGGACGGAAAGCTCGTGCCGGACGCGCTGGAACGGTATCTGTCGGATTTTTACGCCGACGGGAATCATGAGCACATGACCTTCCCGGGCATGGTGTACATCACGCATCCGACGGAGTACGGCACGCTGTATTCCAAGGGCGAGCTGGAAGCGATTTCGGAGATCTGCCGCCGCTGGGGGCTGCCGCTGTATCTGGACGGCGCGCGGCTGGGCTACGGCGTGATGAGCCGGGGAACGGACGTGACGATGGCGGATATTGCGCGGCTGTGCGACGTGTTCTACATCGGCGGTACGAAGGTCGGCGCGCTGTGCGGCGAAGCCGTTGTGTTCACGCGGGGGAATAAGCCGAAGAACTTCCTGACTTCCGTCAAGCGCCGCGGCGCGCTGCTCGCCAAGGGGCGGCTGCTGGGCGTTCAATTCGACGCGCTGTTTACGGACGGCCTGTATTTTGAAATCAGCCGGCACGCAATCGAGATGGCCGAGCGGATGAAGCAAGTTTTCATCGCCCACGGGTTTAAATTCGAGACCGAATCGCCGACGAATCAGCAGTTTGTGGCGCTTGAAAACGGGCGTATGGAAAGGCTGCGCGAGAAGGTCGCGTTCAGCTTCTGGGAGAAGAAGGACGACGCGCATACCGTTGTGCGCTTCGCCACGAGCTGGTCGACGACGGAGGAGGATTTGCGCGCGCTCGACGAAGCGCTGAACGACTGATCGAAGGGAACGGGAAATATGACGCTCAGATACATACTGGTTCAGCTGATCGGGCTCTGCGGAACGCTGCTGTTCTTTTTCTCCTATCAGTGCAAAAGCAACCGCAGGCTGTTTCAGGTGCAGTTCGCATCCTATGTGTTCTACACGGCGCACCTGCTTCTGCTGGGCGCGGTGACGGGCGGAATCAGCTATGTCATCAACATCTTCCGCTCATTCTGTCTGGGCGCGAAATGGAAATTCGGAAAAAGCCGCGCCATGTGCGCGCTCATCTGTCTGGCGCAGCTGCTGGCGCTGGCGCTCACGTGGGGCGGCTGGATCTCCATCCTGCCCGTCGCGGCCAATATCGCCACGACCATTGCGGGCTATACCCATAACCCGCGCAAGCTTCGCGTCGCGGGCATGTTTATCAATTCCCCGTTGTGGATCGTCTACGACGTGGCGACCGGCTCGCTGGCGGGCGTCATGGACGAGCTGGTCACGGAGATTTCCATGATCGTATCTATCCTCCGCTTCGGCTGGAAGGCGCTGGACAGGGCGGAGGAATGAAGTTATAAGGCGATTGGATCAATAGGCGCTTCAGGCGTTACGCCGACGGAGTTCCGCGCGCGGAAAACACAGGGGAAGGAAGGGTAGACCATGCGGGCATATCGGAGAGAGAATGTTGTTCAGCCGCCGGAGCCGGCGGACACGCACATCGGGGGCTATGCCGGAGAGCTGGCCGAGCGTTTTTTTGAGGAGCGCATGCTGTCTGACGCGGCCGTGCGGGAGGTGCTGGCCGAGGCGGAGAGCGCGTTTTTCCAGCCGGTGGACGACGCGACGAGCGTCGGCTACTGGCGCGGCGAGTTCTGGGGCAAGCTGGCGATCAGCGCGGCGCGCGTGTGCCGGTACAACGGGAACGCGCAGCTGAAGCAGACGCTTCGGGAGAGCGCGTATCGCGTGCTGTCCTGTCAGCGGGCGGACGGGTATATCGGTTCGTACCAGAATGAGGATTTCGTGCGTCCCAATGATCCCGAGATGACGAAGCGGGAGGTCGGCTGGGCGTGCGACTGGTGCTGGAACATCTGGTGCCGCAAGTACACGCTGTGGGGTCTGCTGGAATGCTGCGAGCTGCTGGAAGATGAGAAAATTCTGACCGAATGCCGAAGGCTTGCGGATCATCTGCTTGCGCAGCTTGACAGGCTGCATCTGACGCTGGGCGAAACCGGCACGTTCCATGGTCTGCCCAGCGGGTCGATCATCAAGCCGATGCTCGTGCTGTATCGCTTCACGGGAGACGAACGCTACCTGAAGCTCTGCGTGGAGACGGCGGAAAACTGGGATCGCGACGACGGCCGCGCGCCCAATCTCATTCGCAACGCGCTATCCGGAAAGCCGGTGGGCGACTGGTATCCGGGCGAGCCGTGGGGCGCGAAGGTCTATGAGATGCTGTCCTGTCTGGACGGGCTTCTGGAGCTTTATCGCGTGACGGGCACGGAGAAATATCTGGAAGCGTGCAGGGCGATGTACGCGCTGCTGGAAAAATATGAGCTGAACGTGCTGTTCAGCGTCGGCTACAACGATCAGTTCATCAACGCGGCGGGGCACATGAACGCGATTACCGAGCCCTGCGACGTGGTGCACTGGATGCGGCTGTGCTATGAGCTGTTCACGCTCACGGGCGAGAGCCGGTATATGGATTCGTTCGAGCTGGCGTATCTGAACCCGTTCCTTGCTTCGGTTTTCGACGATGGAAAATGGGGCGCGCGCGGCGTGCGCAGTCACGGCCGGCATCTGATCGCGCATCAGTGCGGGTTCGAGCACAACCACTGCTGCGTGAACAACCTGCCCCGCGGCTTCATGAACGCGGCGCAGGCGGCTGTGATGCGCGGCGAAGCAGGGCTGTATATCAATCTTTTCAGCGATTTTGACGCGAAACTGCGATACGAAGACGGGCAGGATGCGGTTTCCATCCGCGGAAGCTACGCGCGCGACTGCCGCGCAACTGTGCGAATTGATCACCAGTGCAGGCGGGCGGAAAAGGCGCACATCCGCGTGCCCGCGTGGAGCCATAAAAGCGAGGTTCGCGTGAACGGAACGGCATACGCGCCGCGGGAGGGTGAGTATTTCGAGGTAGAGCTTCTGCCGAACAGCGTGGCGACGGTGGAAATCGCGTATGACCGCACGCCGGTTCTGACGGAATGGAAGCCGGCCTGCGTGCAGCCCGAAACGGCCTACAAGCCGCGCCGCTGGTGCAACCTCACGGAGGATTCCTTCGGCGCGCTGGGCGAAATGCATTATGACCAAATGATCTGGGACGCGCGCTGTACGCTGCGCGTGGGGCCGATTCTGCTGGCGAGAAGCAAAAAGAACGGCAACACCGAAGCGGAAATGTTCGAAACGCCGTCCGTCGCGGGAAAGCCCTGCGCCTGCACCCTGCGTCCGGTGGAGGATGAAGGCTGCCAGTGTCGCTTTGACGCAACTCTCTCTACGCCGGACGGCGAGCGAACGACGCGCATGTGCGACTACGCGTCCGCCGCGAACCGAATCGTGGACGACGAGCGGTATTTCAGCATCTGGCTGTAAAGGCGCCGCCTCCCTTATTTGTGCGGCGCTGCCTGAAACAAAAAGAGAAGTCGTTTGCCTCGGCTTCTCTTTTCCATTCCTCTTCAGCGGTTTCTGCGCCAGCAGTCCAGCACGATGGCGTTCATGGCGTTCATTTTGCGCTGCATGTCCTTGGCCAGCGCGATCTGGCAGCGCGTGCGCACGAGGTTGTGCGTCGGGTACTTGATTTTGAAATACCGGTCGCCCAGGATGTAATCGTCCAGAAAGCGCGTCGCCAGCTCGCAGGCCAGCGCGAAGCAGCTGGTGCCGAGCGTCTCAACCTCGGCTTCGGTGAGCGTGCTCGCGGTGTACTTCAGGAAGCCCTCGGCGAACGCCCAGTAGATGTTCAGGTTTACGCCGGCCTTGCTCGCGTCCGGACAGTCTTCCTCCACGAAGTTCGCCGCGAAGCGGATGGCGTCGCCGAAGTCGTGGCCGATCAGGCCGGGCATGACGGTGTCCAGATCGATGACCACCAGCGGCTTGTGGGTCTGCGTGTCAAACAGCACATTGTTGATCTTCGTGTCGTTGTGCGTCACGCGCAGCGGCAGCTCTCCGGCGCGAAAGCGGTCGGTCAGCGCGCAGGCTTCGTCCTCGACGCGCAGCAGCCAGTCCAGCTCCGCGCGCACCTCGGCCACGCGTCCGCACGGGTCGGCCGCCGCGTCCGCCTTCAGCTTTTCGTAGCGCTTGCGGGTGTCGTGGAAGTCCGGAATCGTGTAGAAGAGCTGGCTGGGATCGAAATCCGAAAGAATGGTCTGGAAATCGCCGAAGGCTTCGCCCGCGCTGCGCACGACGTCCAGGTCGTCGCAGGTGTCGAACGTGATGGACGGTACGTAGTTGCTCAAGCGCCAGAAGCCGTCCTCGTCCATCAGGTAGTTCGCGCCGCTCTCCGTGTGGTGGAAATGCAGGCACAGGGAGTCCGGGTGCTTCTCGCGAATGTATTCGGTCACGCGGTCGATGTTCTGCATCAGCTCGACCGGGTGCTGGAACGCGTAGGTGTTCACGCGCTGCACCAGATAGGACTTGATCTTCGCCATGCCGGTGCCGTCGTCTCGTATGTAATTCACCTTGTAGGTGTGATTTACGTTGCCCACCTTGATTTCCTCATAGGAAAAGAACGGGCCGGGAATTCGGAAGGCTTCGCCCACCTGCAGGAGCTTGCGGGCGATATCGGGGTTCATGGAAAGCTGTGACAGCATGAATCTCCATCCTCTCAGGGAACGATCTGCTGCGGCTCGTTCGGCGCGCAGCATGCTTATTATACCATGGAAGCTTCATCCAGTCAACGTTTGCACAAAACGGAGACTTTTCCACGCGCAAAACGGAGACTTTTCCATCGTCGGCGTGGAAATGAACCAATTCCAAGAAAACCGGCTCTATGGCACCGCCGCGCAATTCGGCGGCGCGTCGGGCGATGTCTTTCTCGCCATCTGCGGCATGCAAATTCCTCGATTTACCTCCAGTAAACCTTCGAAATTTGCATTTGCATCTGACGAAAAATCCATTCGCCGGCCGACCACCTTATTTGTGCGGCGTTGCCATAGCGTTCCGATTTAAGGTTGGAACGCCGGTTTTTTGCGCATTTTACAGAAGAACCTGCCGCGCAGGCATAGACACGGCGGGCGGCATCGAATATAATATAGTTGGTTAAAGAAAACTAACAATAGGAGGATTGGCGGTCGGACTATGGAAGCGTTTTATGGGATTCTGATTCCGTTTCTGGGAACGTCGCTGGGCGCGGCGTGTGTGTTTTTTATGAAGAAGACGCTGAGCGACCGGGTTCAGCGTTCGCTTACCGGCTTTGCGGCCGGGGTAATGGTAGCGGCCAGCATTTGGAGCCTGCTGATTCCTGCCATTGAGCAATCGTCCGGCATGGGCGCGTGGGCGTTTGTTCCGGCGGCTGTGGGGTTCTGGATCGGCGTATTGTTCCTGCTGGCGCTCGATCACCTGATTCCGCATCTGCACGCGAACAGCGACCATGCCGAGGGCCCCAGCAGCCGCCTTCAGCGCACGACGATGATGGTGCTGGCCGTGACGCTGCACAACATTCCTGAGGGAATGGCGGTGGGCGTGGTGTACGCGGGCTTCCTTTCCGGCGGCGCGCAGATCACCGCGGCGGGTGCGCTGGCGCTGTCGCTCGGCATTGCCATTCAGAATTTTCCGGAGGGCGCGATTATCTCGCTTCCGCTGCGGGCAGAGGGCAAGGGAAAGGGCAGGGCGTTTCTGGGCGGCGTGCTGTCCGGCGTAGTGGAGCCCATCGGCGCGGTGCTGACCATATTGGCGGCGCAGCTGATCGTTCCGGCGCTGCCGTATCTTCTGAGCTTCGCGGCGGGCGCGATGCTCTATGTCGTCGTGGAGGAGCTGATTCCGGAAATGTCGCAGGGAACGCATTCCAACATCGGCACGGTGTTCTTCGCCCTCGGCTTCACCGTCATGATGATTCTGGACGTGGCGCTGGGATAGAAAAAAGGCATTCCATTCGGACGTTGCTTCCCGAACGGAATGCCTTTTGCTATACGGTTTCGGAGATGCGCCGGACGCTCTCGCGGTAGACGGGCTCGCCGTAGACGACCACCTTGCGAGGCTTGCGCTCGGGCTTCAGCAGAAGGTCGAGCGCCGTTTCGACGACCTCGGCGTGATCGGCGCGGAAGGTCGTCAGCGGGAATGGGCGGTCGGAATCCGAATACACGTCGTCAAAGCCCACGAGCGAAATGTCGTCGGGCACGCGCAGGCCGCGTTCCCTGTAGTATTCCCGGACGCGCGCCGCCGTGAAATCCTCGCCGCACACGATGGCGGTGGGCGGGTGCTCCAGCACGGACAGCGTCTGATCGAGCAGCCGGCGCTCGCTTTCCTCATTCTGCACGTGCACGCGCGCCTCCGAATACGCGTTGGTGCGCGCGGGCAGGCCGTACTCGCACATCGCGCGGCAATAGCCGAACCAGCGATCCATGTACTTGGACATGTAGTATTTTTCGCCCATGAACAGGACGTCTCGGTGCCCCATCTGAAGCAGATGCTTCGTCATCACGTAGCCCGCGCAGGTGTCGTCCGCCGTCACGCTGTCCGCGTTCAGGCCGTCGATGTGGCTGTGAAGCGTGATTACATGGCAGCCGGTTTCCACCAGACGGTGCATATACGCTTCGTCGATGCAGCCCAGCGTCATGATGCCGACCGGCTGCATCAGCGACAGCGCGCCCGGCATGACGAGCCCTTCTTCGTCTTCCCGACTAACGATGTTGAACGCTGTGACGCAGCTTCGCGCCTGCGCGCTCTTCTGAAGCTGCAAATACAGCCGCGGGATCAGTCCCGCCGCCGCATGCGCGCTGGCTACGGGCGCGCCCACCGACTGCGCCACCAGCACTAAAATGTATCTGACCCGCGCACCCTGCGCGTCCGCCGGGCGCTTTTCGTAATTCAGGCTCTCGGCCAGCTGCAGCACCCGCGCGCGCACCGCGTCGCTCACGCCCGGCCGGCCGCGCAGCACCACGCTTACCGTGTTGCGGGAGACCCCGGCCGCCTTCGCAATGTCTTCCAGTGTGATTTTCCTGTCCACGCTGAAACCTCTTTCTGTGCTTCGCTGTTTTCCAAGTATAGCATGAAAACGTTATAACAGTATGAATCAAAAGGCGTTTTCGCGGAGTTCAAAGAAAATAACGTGATGTAATGTTATTTGTACTGCTTGAGTGAGGGCAATTATCCACATGAATTGCGCTGAATTTCAGTATAACAGCCGTTTTTTGGGGGAGCTGCCTATACGAATTGACATTCGTAATGGAAAATGCTATTATATCTGTAATGTGATTTTTCATGTAATGCACGGAGAATGGAGGTTCGTATCATGTACATCATTGCCCCCGAGAACCGCGAAGCGCTGATGAAGACGCTCGCCGACATGAACGCGCGCTACAGCGAGGAATGGAAGTGCCCGACCAGCTATCTGTCCAAGGCCAATTACCACACACGACTGGCGCGCAGCGAGGTGCACTCCACGACGGAGGCGTTCCGCTACGCCGCAGCGCTGCTGCTGACCGGCGAAGAGAACGACCGCAGGCGCGCCGAAGAGGTGCTGTGGCACGTCGCGTCGCTTCAGGACACCGACCCCACCAACGCCACTTACGGCATCTGGTCGTGGTATATGGAGGAGCCGCTTTCGCAGATGAGCCCGCCAGACTGGAACTGGGCCGACTTCTGCGGCAGGGAGATTCTCAAGGTGCTCGAGCATCACGGCGACCGCATTTCCCACAGCCTGTATGTCTTCCTCGAGGACGCGCTGCGCCACGCCTGCCTGTCTATTTACCGGCGCAACGTGAGATTCAGCTACACCAACATTTCCATCATGGGCGCGTATGTGACGCTGCACGCCGGGCAGCTGCTTTCGTGGCCGTGGCTGTTTGGCTATGGCGCGCAGCGACTGAAGAAGCAGTGGGAATTCGCGATGAAGACCGGTAGCTTCTCCGAGTACAACAGCGCCACCTACACCCGCGTCGCCATCGAATGCCTGACGTGCATTCACGATGTGATTCGAGATCCCGACGTGCTGCGCATGGCGGACGATCTGCTCGACCTCGCGTGGCGCACGGTCGCCGCGCACTTCCACGCGCCTACGAAGCAGTGGTGCGGCCCGAACGCGCGCAGCTATATGTGGCTGACCGACGCTGAAACGCTGTCTTTTTTAGAGGAGGGTCTGGAACGCACGGTTCCGCTCGCCGGGGATGCGTACACCTTTACGCCCGACTGGGCGTATATGCGCCTGCGCTGTCCCGAAAAGTACCGCGGCGCGTTCACCGCGTGCACGCCGCACGACGAAGCGCTTTCCTTCCGCGTGATGGGCGCGTTTGTGGAAGCGCTGGAGGACGCGTATGCGCTCTGTCATATGGAGGAGGACTACGCGCTCGCTTCGTGGGGCGTTTCGACCACGTGGAACCAGCGCCGCAACCTGCTCGGCTACTGGGGCGGGCGGGAAACGCGCTTCATAAACGCAAGCATTCTGCACAACCGCTACGATTTTTCCAGCGGTCTTCTGACCACCGCACAGAAGGACGGCCACGCGCTGGTGATTGCCGACATGGTTTCCGACGGCGGCGATACCCATTGCAATCTGGACATGATCAAAAACGAGACCATCCGCGCCTACGATCTGCGCGTGCGCATCGAAATCGGCGGATGCTATGACGGACACTGGGAGGTCGACGGGGATACCGCCGTGTTTACCGACAGCGTGCGGCGCATCGTCGTCCGCCTGAAGGACGCTTCCTTCGACGGGCACAGGCCGCGCTTCGCCGTGACGGATTCGGAGGAGGAAAGCGCGCTTCTCGAAACGCATGCCGATCTGCATCGTCGGTTCATTCCCGCGGATAGGGAAGCGCTGCGCCGTCAGGTGACGACGCAGAACAGCGCGTCCTTACAGCAGGAGGTTTCGCGGAGCTATCTGGACGTCGTGTGGTATGAGGGCGAGGAAAAGGAAATCAACCTTTCGAAGCTCAAGGACGCGTTCGCGGTTCTGTATGTGTCCATGGACGGCGTTTTGCCCAGGGCGCTCGACGCGCGTGTGGAGAACGGCATGGTTTACGCTTCCGCGGAGCTGGAAGACCATGCGCTGTCCGTCCGCGCGCCGGCGAAATGCGTGTCCCGCTTTGACTTCGCTGCCGCGCATCAGGTACAACAGGACAGGAGGAAGAGCTAAATGAGTACTTACCCGAAAACGCCCCTCGGCTACGCGCGCATGGCGTGCGACACGATGATCCGCCGCTACGACGTGAACCAGCTTCCGCCGCAGCAGGGCTATAACCGCGCCACGTTCAACTATCATCAGGGCGTGTTCCTTACCGGCATGAACCGCGTGTACGATCTGTGCCATGACGAGCGGTATCTGGATTATATCCGCCGCTGGGTCGAGGCCGTGCAGGATGAAAACGGCCGAATCCGCGAATATTCCGGCTGGCTCACGCTGACCACGCTGGACTTCCGCCAGCCCGGCAACGTGCTGTGCGACCTGTATGAGAAAACGCACGACGCGCACCTGCTCGATTTGCTCAAATACCTGACCGAGAGCCTTGCCGACTACCCGAAAAACGAATACGGCGGCTTCTGGCATTTTTACACCACGCCCGACCAGATGTGGCTGGACGGTCTGTATATGGCCGGGCCGCTGCTGGTGAAATACGCCAGCTATACCGGCAGGGAAGACCTTCGCGAGCTGGCCATCCGTCAGATTTTCCTGATGCATGAGCACATGCGCGACCCGAAATCCGGCCTTCTGCGCCACGGCTGGGATCCCGGCAAGCACGCCGCGTGGGCGGATCCCGAAACCGGCCTGTCGCCGGAGGTGTGGGGACGCGCGTGCGGCTGGTTCGTGCTGGCCATTGCCGACATGCTGGACTATATTCCGCAGGATCATCCGCGCAGGGGCGAAATTATCGCCATTCAGCAGGAACTGATCGCCGCGGTGTTGAACTATCAGTCCGACGAGGGTCGCTGGTATGAGGTTGTGGACAAGTGGAAGGAGCCCGGCAACTGGCCGGAAAACAGCTGCACCTGTCTGTTTGTCTACTCGATCGCCAAGGGCGTGCGGCAGGGCTATATCGCGCGCGACGCGTACAAGGCCGCCCGCCGCGCCTATGACCGCGTGATCGAAACGCTGCTGCCCGCGCCGGAAGGCGAATTCTCGATGGGCAATGTGTGCGTGGGCACCTGCATCGAGGAGGGCACTTACGACTATTACATCCATCGCGACACCGTTGAAAACGACCTGCACGGTATGGGCGCGTTCCTGCTGATGGCCTCCGAAATGGCAAAGCTGGAAGAAGCGGCAAACTGACCGCGCCCTGAAAACCGGCGGAAGAAAAGAGGGGAACGGCGTTGATTTCATGCGAAGGAACGGCTGTCTGTACGCGTCTGCTCCGCGCGGAGGAAGGATGCGTGTCCGGTTCGGATACAAAATAATCGCGGGCGGATAATTGAGTTTGCGGAGGAAGTCTGCTATAATATACGTAAAACCAAGGATAAAGGAGCGGACAGAAACATGGCAAACAAAGTGGTTCTGATTCTGGTTGACGGCATGCGTCCCGACGCCGTGCTGAACTGTGGAAACGAGAAAATGAAGGAGCGCATCAACGAATGCGCCTACACGCTGCATGCGCGCACGGTTATGCCGTCGGTTACGCTTCCGTGCCATATGTCGCTTTTCCATTCCGTTGATCCCGACCGTCACGGCATCCTGACCAACACCTACGTTCCGCAGGTGCGCCCCGTCGAGGGACTGTATGAGCGGCTCGATCTGGCGGGAAAGAAGAACGCGATGTTCTATACGTGGGAAGAACTGAGAGACCTGGCCCGCATGGATCACATCCATCGTCTGGAAATGTACAACCAGCACAAGGAGCTGGATACCGACCGCAAGATCACCACGGCGGCCATCAAGTATATTAATGAAGAAAACCCGGATTTCCTGTTCCTGTATCTGGGCGAGACCGACGAACGCGGCGGACACGACACCGGCTGGATGAGCGAGACCTATATGAAGGTCGTCAGCAACGCGCTGGATCAGGTGGTTCGCGTGTATAACGAGATTCCCGCCGACTACGACGTGATTCTCACCGCCGATCACGGCGGACACGACCGCATCCACGGCACCGAGTTGCCCGAGGATATGACGATCCCGATCATCTGCCGCGGCCCGCACTTCAAGGCCGGACGTGATCTCGGCGAGCGCTCCATCAAGGACATCGCCCCCACGATCGTCGACCTGCTCGGCGCAACCCCCGCGCGCGAATGGGAAGGCCATTCGTTCCTCGAAAAGTAATTTCGGATAAGCAAAATTTGGACGGAAGAGAGCGCTTCTCTTCCGTCCGAATTTTTTTCGGCTATGCCATGGTTTTCAGCTGTTCCTTGGAAACCGCGTGGCGAAGGGGAAGGCCCGCGAGCCAGCGGTCGAGCTCGTCCAGAAGCAGGTCGTCGTAGGCCAGCACTTCCAGACGACCCACGCCCGCGATGTGCGGCGTAAGCGTCAGGTTTGGAAGTGCCCAGAATTCGTGCTCCGGCGCAATCGGCTCTTCGCGCGTAACGTCCAGAAGCGCCCAGCGCCCCGGCTCCTCGCGCAGTGCCCGCGCAAGGTCGGCCTCCACCACCTGCGCGCCGCGCCCGGTGTTGATAAAGGCCGCGTCCGGCTTCATGCGGGAGAACAGCGCGTAGTTCAGCATGTCCACGGTTTGCGGGTTGTTGGCAAGGTGGTTGGAAATTACGTCGCTCTCGGCAAACAGCGTTTCAAGGCTCACCTTTTTCGCCTTCAGCTCGGTGGCGCGCGCGTTGCTGACGAACGGATCGAACAGCAGAATTTCAAACGGATACGCGTTCAGCTGCCGGATCACGCGCGAGCCGATCGCGCCCGCGCCAATGACGCCGATTTTCGTTTCATAGTTGCCGGGGCAGTGGAATTGGCTGTAGGACTTGCCCTCGTCGAAGCGGCCGCTTCGGTACAGCTCGGCGGAGCGATAAAAGCCCTTGTTCAGGTGGTAGATGGCGGCGACGGTGTACTGCGTCACAAAGTCGGCCATGGCCTGCGCGGCGGTGACCACGGTCACGCCCGCGTCCAGATAGCCCTCAGCGAAATAGCGCACCGACGCGGCGGAATACAGAACCAGCCGGAGCTTTGGGAAGAATTCCCGCACCTGCGCTTCCGTCAGCGCGGGCATGCCCCATGTGGAGAGAATCACTTCGACCTCCGCCAGCTGTGCGCGCTTTTCGTCCATTTCGCTTAGCAGCACGGGCTCGGGGAGAAGCTCCAGACGCTTCTCAAATTCCTTCTGCCGCCCGTCGAACACGAAGCGCAACCGGTTTTCGGGGTTTGTGGTAAAGAAGCAAGCTTTCATGAGCAATCATCCTTTCACCGACCCGATCATGACGCCCTTTACGAAGAAGCGCTGCAGGAACGGGTACAGAAGCATGATGGGCACGGTGGAAATGACGATCAGCGCGTATTTGATGACCGTCGCGGCGGCGATTTCGCTGCCCGCGTCCATGCCGCTGGCCATTTCGGAGTCCTCGCCGAGAATCAGCACCTGCCGGAGCACCAGCTGCAGCGGGAAACGGCTGGGGGACTGAATGTACAGCGAGGCGTTGAACCACGCGTTCCAGTGGCCGACGGCGTAATACAGCATTAGCACCGCGGAGGTCGCGCCCGTCAGCGGCACGACGACGTTCAGAATGCGCTGGAAGTGCGAAGCACCGTCCAGCTTGGCGGCTTCCATCAGCGCGTCCGGCAGCGCGCCGATGGCACTGCGCATGATCAGCATGTTGTAGGTGCTGATCGCGCCGGGCAGAATCAGCGCCCAGAGCGTGTTCATCAGGTGCAGCGACTTGATGTTCAGGTATCCGGGCACGATGCCGCCGCTGAAGTACATGGTGAACAGAATCAGATAGGCGATCGGCTTTTTCAGCAGGCTGTTTTTAAGCGACAGCAGGTACGCGCCCAGCACCGTGAGCACCATGTTGAACGCGAGACCCACGATGACGATAAACAGCGTGTTTCCAAAGCCGCTGAGCAGCAGGCTGTGCCGGAACACCATGCGATAGGAGGTCAGCGAAAGCGGAAAGTGGGGCAGCCACATAAGGCCGTAGTTGGCGACCATCTTCGTCGGGTCGCTGATGGAAGCGATAAGCACGAAATACACGGGATACGCGGTCAGGAACAGGATTAACACGAGCAGGCAGGTGTTGAAGACGGAAAATACCCGATAGCCCGTGCCTTCGTCCAGACAGGATTTTTTGCGGTTTGCAGCCATGGTGTTTTCCTCCCTTCTACCAGAGTCCCACGCCCGAGAGCCGGTTGCTGAGCGCGTTGGCGGAGATGACCAGAACAAAGTTGATCACGGAATTGAACAGACCGATGGCGGTTCCGAAGCTCCAATCGCCCTGTACAAGGCCGCGGCGATATACATAGCTGGATATAACGTCCGCCGTGTCGTACACGCGCTCGTTATACAGAAGGATGATTTTTTCGTGCCCCACGCTCATCAGATTGCCGATGCGCAGAATCAGCAGCATGACCACGGTGCTGAGGATGCCGGGCAGGGTGATGTGCAGCGTCTGCTGGAAGCGTCCCGCGCCGTCCACGCGCGCCGCCTCGTACAGCTGCATATCGATGGAGGTCAGAGCGGCGATATAGATGATGCAGTCCCAGCCGAGGTTCTGCCAGATGCCGGAAACGACGTAGATGGGCACGAACATGCTCTTCTCGTTCAAAAGGTTCCCGCCAAGGTTGTTGTGGCCGAAGAACGACAGAATCTGAACGATAAACGAATTTCCGTCGGTGAACAGGCGCACCATGGAGCACACGACCACCATCGAAATGAAGTGGGGCATGTAGGAAATCGTCTGCACCGTCTTGCGGAAGCGGTCGTTTTTGACCTCGTTAATCAGAAGTGCGAAGAGAATCGGAAGTGGAAACGCGAAAATCAGCGAGGAAAGGCTGATGACCAGCGTGTTTTTCACCAGACGCAGGAAATAATAGGAAGTGAAAAATTCGGAGAAATAGCGCACGCCGATCCAACGGCTGCCCCAGATGCCCTTGCTGGAAGAAAAATCCTTGAATGCGATCACGGCGCCGACCATGGGCTTATAGTGGAACAAAAGGTAGTACGCGAGCACGGCGAGCGCCAGAAGGTAAGCGCCGCCGTTTTCGATCCAGTCTTTTTTCAGCCGCACCGCGATGCCCTGAGTGCCGTCCTTTTGATGTCTGCTCATATCGTTCTCATACCGTTGCGGCAGCCGGTACCGTGAAAACCGAAAATGAAAAATGCGCCGCTCGATTTGCATTTTTCAGGCGTAGGCGCGTCGTGGGCGGGGAAAGACCCCGCCCACGGTTGAGATACGGGAAGAGAATCAGTCGAAGTACGGATCGATGGCGGCCTGCATGATCTCAATGTAGCGATCCATGCCAAGCTGCCTGAGACCGTCGATGTACGCGTCGAAGTTGTCGAGGGATTCGGTACCGGAGATAAAGTTCGCGATGTGCTCCTTCAGGTAGGTCTGCAGCTCCGTCCAGATGCGCGTGTATTCCGCCTGCATGTCGGAGGGAATGCTGCTGTAGGAAATCATGTAGTCGTTATACTGGCTGTCCGCCCAGATCACGCACGCGTCGCGCTGCTCCTGCATCGGGAAGCGGTTCTCGGAGAAGGCGCGGCGATGGATGCAGCTCCAGTTGACCAGACCATAGGAACGGGCGATGGGGTCGATGGCGAAACCGTCGGGATTGTGCGCCATGAAGTCGGTCAGCACAACGTTTCCGTTTTCGTCGTAGTTGTAGGTGACGCCCTCAATGCCGTAGTTGGCGAGATCCATGCCCTTGGGGGTGTACAGGTAGTCAAAGAAGCGGAGCGCGGCTTCAACGTCCTTGCATTTCTTGGTGATGAAGCACCAAAAGGTTGTGCCTGTGATTGCGGTGGCATAGCTCATGTAGGCCTTCTCGCCCTCGTTCGCGGTCAGCGAGGGAATGGCGGTCAGCTGGAAGCCCTCCTCCGTGGCGGCGTTGGTGATGACCTGGAAGCGGGAAACCATGGCGGAGATGGCTGCGCTGGTTCCGTTGGTCATAGCGGCGACGGCGGTGGCGTTGTCGGTCACGGCGAAGTTCGGATCGAACAGGCCGTCGACATACAGCTGATGCATGTACTCAAGGTAATCCTTGAATTGCGGCTCATACGCGCCGAAGTGGAATTCGCCGTTCACCTGATAGTTCGACGCGCAGGGCAGGCCGAACGCGGAGGTGAAGTAGCCGTAGTTCCAGATGTATTCGTTCATGTTGTTCGCGGACATGAGAGGGGTCTGTACACCCAGCTCGGACTTGCAGCGGGACAGGTACTCGGTGAACTCGTCAACCGTGGTGATGGATTCAATGTCCAGCTTGTCCATGAAGTCCTTGCGGACGATCATGCCGGCATAGTTGCGGAACGGGGAATCGGACGGATAGAAGTTGCCGGCGAAGGCGATGTGAGACAGCTTGCCGTCAATGTCGACCAGAGCGGACTTCAGGCTCGCTTCATCGCTGTTCAGAAACGCCCAGTAGTTCGGCGCGTACTCGGGGAGAAGATCGTCCAGCTTCACGGCGATGCCGTCTTCAAGCATGCCGGAGAAGCCCTTGCTGTAGAAGCCCTTGTTGGCACGGATCATGTCAGGCAGATCTCCGCTGGCAAGCAACAGAAGTAATGCGCTTTCATCGACGGCTTCCGTAACCTTCACGTTGATTCCGGTGGCTTCCTGCCACGCCTTGAAGCCGGGCGTGTCGTTGTAGCTGCTGTAGCCGAATAGAGATATATCGACGTCAGCTGTCGTCCACAGAGTGAGGGTGGGTCTGTCCTGCATGGGATAGATGTCTTCAGCGATGGCTGCGCATGCCGACAGAGCCAGCAGCAGCGCAACGGCCAGGGAGAGGATTCGACGTGTCATGGGCAAATCATTTCCTTTCGTTGATTTACGCGGCGTTAATGCTATTAGCAAATGAACCATATATGAAATACGGTTTCAGCCGTGCTGACAATAATTCTACGAAAAAATATCGCCGTGTCAACGACCTTTCACGGCGATTTCCAGATATTTCGAGCGGGTTCATTTTAAAAAGTATAATTTGTGCTCCGATATGTGCAAGTCATGATTTGGCATGCTTTTTCCGGTATTCGCCGGGCGTGCGGCTCGTAACTTTCTTGAAAACGCGGCTGAAGTAATACTCGTTCTGAAAGCCGGAAAGCGTCGCCACGTCGCGCAGCGGCGAGTCGGTATAGCAGATCAGCTGCTTGGCGTACTCGATTCGCGCCTTGATGATGTCCTGCTTCAGCGAAAGCCCGTAGCGCTCGCGATACAGGATGTTGAGCCACGTTGCGCTCAACTGAAGCTCGTCCGCAATCTTTTCGACCGTCCACGGGCGGGTGACGTCGTTATAGATATTGAAATGCAGCGTGGCAATCTCGTCGTAGTGCCGGGAATAGGCGGCGTTCTGCACGTTCGCCGCCATGCGGATGCCGCGGGAAAGGTAGATCATCATCTGCCGGAAAATCAGGCTTTCCAGCTCGGAATCCTCCTTTTCCGGGCGGATTTTTTCGGAATACATCATCACAAACAGCTCGGTAAGGCTGTTTGGCGTGTCCGGATGATATACGCGGTTGGCGCGGATGTTGTATTGATCCATGATCGGCTGAACGTCGTCGCCCTCTAAAAACATCCAGTTGTTGCGCATGATGGCGTTCTCGTCGTGCGCGTTCAGAATGCGGGGCGTGCGCGGCTGATATAGAATGCAATCGTTTACCTCCACGCGCCGGATGCCGTTTTCCGTGCTGATGACCGCGGGCGTGAGCAGCTGCATGAACACATAGCATGGCGTTCCGTCGGGAATGCGCCGCTTCTCGCCGGGGAAATGGCTCGTGCCCAGACCGATGGTGATCAGATGAAACATGCCTCGTACCTCCGACAAAGAATAGCTGCCGCGCGCGGCGGGGTGAATTCAATCTTTATTCTATCAAAAACGGAACGCTTTCGCAAGCATCGGCCGCATCTTCTCCGCTTTTGATAGCAAAAGTACTGGAAACTTGCGAAAATTATAAAAAAATGTTGAAACGTGCATTGCTTCTTCCGTGAAAAACGGTTATGATGGAAGCAATTTCGGAAAAGAGAGGAGCCTGTTTTTGATGAAACTTTCGTTTACCACGCTTGGCTGCCCGGATTGGAGCTTTGAGAAGATTCTGGATGAAGCGCGAAGGATGGGCTTTCCCGCCATCGAGATTCGCGGTCTCGAGGGCAAAATGCTCGCCGACGAAATCGAGTTTTTCAAGCCCGGACGGCAGCAGGATACGAAGCGCATGCTGAAGGCGCACGGCGTCGAGATGTGCGCGTTCGGCTCGTCCATCAATTTCCACGACCCTGAGAAGCTTCCCGCCATGCTGGAAGAGGGACGGCGCGCGATCGACGTGTGCCAGAACATGGGCATTCCGCACATCCGCGTGTTCGGCGACAGGATTCCTGAGGGACGCACCGCCGATGAGGCCGCTCAGCTGGCGGCGGACGGTATCCGGCAGCTCTGCGCCTACACGGACGGTGCGGACGTGGATATTCTGCTGGAGGTGCACGGCAATTTCAACACCATCGAGGTGATGAAGAGCCTGCTCGAAAAGCTGGACGACCCGCATTTCGGCATCCTGTGGGACATCGAGCACAGCGACAAGATTTATGGCGACAACTTCCTGCCGTTCTATGAAACGGTGAAACCGCGCCTGCGCCATGTGCACGTGAAGGATCACGTTCGTATGCCTGACGGCACGTTCAAACTCTGCCACGTGGGCGACGGCGATATTCCGATCGCCGCCATCGTGAAGAAGCTGATCGAGGACGGCTTCGACGGCTACTTCTCCCTCGAGTGGGAAAAGAAATGGCACCCCGAGCTTCCCGACTGCGACACGGAATTCCCGTTCTATCATGACTTCATGGAGAACTGCCTGAAGTAAAGGCGTTCTACTTTAAAACCCGTCCGGCTAATTTAGTCGGACGGGTTTCTTTGCTATATAGAAAAAAAGAACTTATTTTGGCTGCTTTACGTTGCAAATGTTAGGAAAATGTGGTACTATATCGTTACTCGTTAAAGCTCAGACGCGTAGGCGTTTTTCTTGGAGTCTGTATGTTGATTGCGATTTAACATAAAATGAACAGGAAAGGTGTCCCAAATGGCGCTCGAAGAGTGTCTTATTGTATGAGAAATAGGAGGTTTTGCGATGAAACGTGTGTTTTCCCTGCTGTTGGCGCTCATTTTGGTAGGGTTGCTCCCGGCTCAGGCGGCAGGCTTCTGTTCGAACACGGCGGCGATTAATGAGGCGTGCCAGTCAGTTATGAAGCTGGAGGTCAAGGACGACAGGGACGATGTGATCGCTTCTGCCAGCGGATTTTTGGCGTATGACGATCAGACGCTGGTGACGAACTGTCATGTGATTGAAAAGGCGCACGCTATCACCGCGTATTCGGACACGGGTGCGACCTTCGAGATTGGCAGCGTGTTGTGTGCGAACAGCGATAACGACCTCGCGATTCTGCACTTCAGAGAACCAACGGGGTTGAAGCCTCTGCCGCTGAATGAAGAAGGAACCGTGTATCGTGCGTCTCCCGTTGTGGCAATCGGCAGCCCAAAGGGCTTTTCCAATACCGTGAGCAAGGGCAACGTAAGCTCGACCTATACGGGGGATGACGGCGTGCGCTACATTGCGTTCAACGCTGCTATATCCGGCGGCTCTTCGGGCGGCGCGCTCTTGAACGACGAAGGTCAGGTAATCGGGGTGACGAGCGCATTCTATACCGGCGCGGCGCAAAATCTGAACCTGGCGGTAAACGTTCTTGAGGTGATGGAACTCTACGCGGCGCATGGAAACGATGAGCCGACGGCGCTGGCCGGATGGATGGACGTAAATCAGGGCGTCAAGGAGCCAGCCTTCTCGGCGGCGAATGCGCGCAGCTTTACGATTAAAAACGGCGCGACCTTTTCCATCAGCGAGGTATATCTCTATCACGACGGCGCGTCGAACTGGGGCAAGGTCAGAAATACGGACGGCTGGCTGTACAAGGGTAACAGCATGGAGTTTACCGTGACAGACGAGGAGGCCACTCAACGCGGTCTGTGGACGCTGAATTTCTGCTTTTACCTGAACAAGCGCCCCGTTTACATGGAGACTCACGGAATTGACCTGCGCGAGATTCTCGGCAGGACGATCGTGGTTACGATTGAAAACGGCAACGTGATTCACGTGGACATCGAAGAATAAATGAATGAAATCTGTTTTCCTGCGGCGTTCATGCCGCATAACAACCGGTGTATCAAAGGAGGTTTTCGCATGAAAAAACGCATTTCCCTGCTTCTTGCGCTTGTGCTTATGCTGGGCTGCCTGCCTGCACTGGGCGAGGGCTTCGCTGCCGACTATGCCGCAATGAACGAAGCGGCGGCCAGTGTGCTGATTCTGACGATGTATGACAAGGACGATAAGGAACTGGGCAAGGCCAGCGGTTTCATGGTCTTTGACGACCGCCATGCCGTGACCACATGGTTGGCGATCAGCTCCGCCGCGCGCATCGAGGTGGAAACGGACGAGGGCAAAAAGCTGGGCGCGTTCAAGGTGCTCGGCTGCGATTCTGCGTGCAATCTGGCGATTCTTGCCTTTGATGAGTCTACGGGTTTGCAGCCGCTGGCGCTGAACGAAACCGGAGACGTGCGCCGCGGTGCGGCGTGTGTGAGCATTGGCGCGCAGAACGGCGTCAATTCCATCAGCACCGGCAACATTGCCACATTCTTTCGTGTGCAGGGCTTTGATCTTATCCAGTTCACAGCGCCTATTTCCGAAGGCGCTTCCGGCGGTGCGCTTCTGGATGAAGAGGGCAAGGTCGCGGCCGTTACGATGTTTGGCATCAGCGGCGAGATTGGCTACACCGTAGTGCAGAACATGAACTTTGCGCTGAGCATTCACCATCTGATGGATGTATGGGCGTTCTGCAAAGAGGATGAACCGGTAGAATTGAAGGACTGGCGCGTGACGGACATCAATCCCGAAAATCCGCAGGATGCCATAAACGAGCTGAAAAACGGCACGATGATCACGCTTGAGAACGAAACCGGCTACAGTGTAACTGATTTCAGAGTGCAGATTGGGGGACAATCGAAGATCTGTTCGCTGGACGGGTGGTTTAAAGACGGCGAAACGGCGAAGCTTGATTTGAAAAAGCTGGGCGACAAGGAAGACCAGAGTGTAAAGGTTTCCTTTTATGTACGAACCAAGACGGGCGGCGCGAGAGGCTGCGCGTATGCCGGTGAGTTTCAGCTGGGAGACCTTTGGGGAAAGACCTATAAGTTGGAAGTACATCCCGGCAACACTGAAAGCGGATTCGTTCCGACGTTTACCTGCGTGAAGGCGGATTCTCCAGAACAGCGGCATGTGAAGGAAGTGGCCGAAACGGAAGAGGATTTCACGATTCCCGAGGTCATCGAACGTAAGCCGAATCTGCCGGCTAATACGTGCCTGCTCATAAACGACACGAAGAAAGAATTTAAACTTATCACCATTTCCGACAACAAAGGCATGCTGTACAAGCTGTCAGTCGAGACTGTCGCGCCCGGTGATTATCTGATTGTGGAAATGCCGGAGTCTTTCGTAAACAGCAACGACGGCGGAAACTGGAAGTTCCGCGTATATCTGAAGCTCTACACGGAAATGGCGCATATGGACGTGACGGATCCTAACGACGTGCTGGGAAAGATCTTCTACGTCAGGCAAAAGGAAAAGTCGTACTACTTTGAAGCGCAATAACGAAGGGAGGCACACATTATGAAGCGAATTCTGTCCATCCTGCTGGTATTCCTGCTGCTGCTTTCCTGCTCGGCAAGCGCGGCAACCTATTCCAATGATCCGGACGCGATTAACGAAAGCGCGCAGTCGGTGGTACTTCTGGCGGTGTATGACGTTTCCAACCGCCTGATTTCCACGGGCAGCGGTTTTGTGGCGTTTTCGGATGAATATGTGGTGACCAATTACCATGTGATCGAGGACGCGGACATAATCGTGGCCTATACGGATACGGGTGATTTGCTGCAGATCAGCCGCGTTCTGTGTGCCGACAGCGGACGAGACCTGGCTGTGCTCGTTTTCGACGTGCCCAGCGGCTTGAAGCCGCTTGCGCTGTCTGAGGGCAGCGAGCCTGTGCGCGGAGAGCCTGCGGTGACCATCGGCAGTCCGATGGGCTTCCGGAATAGCGTATCGATCGGCAATATTTCCTCAGCCGAAGAGGATGAATACACCGGATATATCCAGTTCACCGCGCCGATTTCCTCCGGTTCCTCCGGCGGTACGCTGCTGAACGACGAAGGAGAGGTTATCGGCATAACCACCGCGGTCTACAGTGATCGCGAGCCCACTCAGAATATCAACTTTGCCGTCAGCAGTTCTTATGTGATCGAGATGTACAACGCGCACAAAGAAGATGTGCCTGTACCGCTTTCGGAGCTTGAACGAATCGACATCAAGACGAAAGTTGAGAATCCTGCGAATAAGGTAGACCCAAACGCGCGTGACGTCACGATTCAGAATGTTGCGGGCTTCTCGATCACCGAGGTTTACCTTTATCCGGATAACGCGAAGAACTGGGGCAAGGCGCGCAATGTCGGCGGTTGGCTGACCAATAATGGTCAGACAGTTATTACCATGACCGATGAAGAAGTTGCGCAGGATACCCTGTGGACGCTGAATTTCTGCTTCCTGTATCAGAAGCGGAATTACTACATCGATTATAGCGGACTCGATTTAAAGGAGATGCTTGGCAGAACGCTGGTCATTCGAATGGAAGACAACATGATAAGCGTAGAGATTGAATAAGACGCGTTCTGACTTATAACATACAATCCCCCTTGCGTGTTTTTGCGCAGGGGGGATTGTATTGTGTAGGGCTAAATTATTTATTTAAACATATCCGCATTCTGGCGGTAGGCTTCCTCGGTGATCTTGAGCTGGAGGAGGATTTCGTCGTTCTTGATCAGGAAGGGCGCGCCGGTGGTCAGGGTATCGTAGAGGGCGTTATAGTAGTTCAGGCCCTTGGAGTTGAAGGTGCGGGCTTCTTCCGCGTTCGGAATCCACTCTTCCTCGTGCATGGGCAGTTCCTCGCCGCAGTAGATGGGCGTGCAGTCCTCGGTGCGCAGCGGGGTGGTGGTGAGGTGCTGCTCGGGGGCTTCCTCGTCCACGTAGTACTTCCACTTGAGGCCGTTGTCCGTGCCGGTCAGGCAGCCGCGGGTGCCGTGCACCTGATAGGTATCCTTGCCGCCGAAGCCGAAGGCGGAGGAGATTTCGATGTCGCACACGGGCGCGCCGGGAGCGCGGAGGATCATCTTCACGTAGTCCTCGCCGTCGCCGTAGGTATGCGCGCGATCCATGGCGCAGAACACGTCGATGTCCTGCGGATGGCCCATCACGTCAAGCGCCCAGTCCATCGGGTGCGGGCCGGTGTTGCGCAGGCTGCCGGCGGAGAAGCCGTGCACGGTCTGCCAGTCCCAGCGGCGGGCGAAGCCGTCGAAATTGAAGGTGTACTGCACCGGACGGCCGAGCTTTCCGCTGGCGACGATTTCGCGCATCTTCATGTAGGCGGGCGCGAAGCGATACTGCTGGAAGATGAAATACTGCCTGCCGTGCTCCTTTGCGGCCTTCAGCGCGCACTCGAAGTCGTTCACGTTGCCGGACGCGGGCTTCTCGGACAGCACGTCAAAGCCGTTGGTGAGCAGGTCGTAGCTGATGCGGGCGTGGTCGAAGGAAAAGGAAGCGTTGATTACGAGGTCGATGTCGGTGCGGCCGAACAGCTCGCGATAGTCGCTCAGCGCCTGCATGCCGTTTTCGCGCTTGATCATTTCGCGGCGTTCCTTGTCCTGCTCCACAAAGGCGACGAACTCATACCTGTCGGGCAGCTGCAAAAGGAGCTTTCTGTGGATATTTCTGCCGCTTCGGCCATAACCAATCAGAGCAACACGAATTTTCTTCAAGGTAAACATCCTCCCTGTATCTTTAATGGGCACGAAGCCGTGCCTGCTGGAAGTATTGTAGCATGCGGAAAGTTCAAATTCAATGCAGAAAAGAAAATCTTCTATATACTTTTCGACAGGCTCGGTGTTTATTCATGTATTAAATTTCGATCATGTTCGCCCGGAAACGCGCCGCGCTCTTGCCGAGGGGGCGGTTTTGATGTATAATGTCTTGAAACAAAGAGAACTACGGGAGAAAGCGCTATGAAATGGATTGCCTCCGCCGCGTTTGGCATGGAGGGGTTGACGGGCCGCGATCTGAAGCGGCTGGGCGCGGAAGACGTTCGGGTTCTGAACGTGGGCGGCGCGGAATTTTCCGGCACGCTCGAAAGCGCCATGAAGGCCAACCTCTGGCTGCGCTGCGCCGACCATATTTCGCTGGTTGTGGGCGAGTTCCCCGCGCGCAGCTTTGAGGAGCTGTTCGAGGGCATTCGCAGAATCGAGTGGGCGGATTACCTCGCGCGCGACAGCGCGTTTCCGGTGCGCGCGCGCTGCGTGAAGAGCGTGCTGATGAGTCAGACGGACACGCAGAAGATCGTGAAAAAGGCTGTGGTCGAAAAGCTGAAGGGCGCGTACGGCGTTTCCTGGTTTGAGGAAACGGGCGCGACGGTGCAGATCGACGTCAGTATTCGGGGCGACGTCGCGACCGTGTCGCTTGACGCGTCCGGCGAGCCGCTGTCCCGGCGCGGCTATCGCACGTGGAACGGCGAAGCGCCGCTGCGCGAGACGCTGGCGGCCGCGCTGATTCTGACCAGCGGGTGGCATCCGTGGCAGCCGCTGTACGATCCCTGCTGCGGCACGGGCACGCTTCTGATCGAAGCGGCGTTCATTGCGCTCAACCGCGCGCCGGGTCTCCGGCGGCCGTTCGCCATGGAAAAATGGCCGTTCGCCGACGTATCGGCGCTCGAACGCGTTCGCCGCGAGGCGCAGAGCCGTTCGGACGAGGGTCAGCAGCGCGAGATTCGCATTGCGGGCTCCGACATCGACCCGGAAGCGATTGAGCTTGCCCGGCGGCACATCCGTCAGGCGGGGCTGGGCGGGCGGATCGAGGTCGAGGTAATGGACATGCGCGACGTGGTTCTGAAGGGCGAGCCGGGCGCGATTGTCGCCAACCCGCCGTATGGCGAGCGAATCGGCGACCGCCGGGTGGCACACGTCGTCGCGCGTCAGCTGGGCGAGCTCTCCCGGCGCTGTCCGGGCTGGAATGTATATGCGTTTTCCGCCGATATGGGCTTTGAGCGCGAGTTCGGCCGCAGAGCCGACCGGCGCAGGCGGTTCTATAATGGACGGATAGAGTGCGAGTATCACATGTTTGAGAACGGTACACCGGCTCAAAACGGTGGCGCGCATACGCGAGGAGGCAGAAAATGAAAGCCATTTTCAACAAAGCACCGCTCACGACGAATACCCTGTCGTCCCTGTCGCTGGGCGCGATCCGCCCGGAGGGCTGGCTGCGCGCGCAGATGGAGGCGCAGGCAAAGGGCATCACCGGAAAGCTTCGGGAGATCTGGCCGGACGTAGGCAACGGCTGCGCGTGGCTGGGTGGCGAGGGTGATAGCTGGGAGCGCGCGCCGTACTATCTGGACGGTCTGGTTTCGCTCGCGTGGGGACTGGACGACGAGCAGCTGAAGGCCAGCGCGATGGATTACATCGAGTGGATTCTGGCGAGCCAGCGCGAGGACGGCTGGTTCGGCCCGGAGCTGAACGACGACTACTGGCCGCTGATGGTCTGCCTGAAGGCGCTGTATCAGTATTTCACCGCGACCATGGACAAGCGCGTGCTGCCGTTCATGGATAAATTCTTCAAATACGAATATCGCAACCTCGAAAGCAAGCCCCTTCGCGGCTGGGCATGTGCCCGCGGCGGCGAAAACATGCTGGCGGCGCTGCAGCTTTACAACATCACCGGACAGAAGTATCTGCTGGAGCTGTGCAGGATTCTGCGCGGGCAGACGCTGGACTGGCCGAATATCTTCCATACCTTCCCCAACATTCAGCCGATGAGCCGTTCGCTCAAGTGGGAACGCCTGAAGAGCGCGCTGCATGAGGAGGGCGACGGGCTGGTCGGCACCGATCATCCGTACTTCAATACCTATTATCATCAGTCGCACGGCGTGAACGTGGCGATGGGTCTCAAAACGCCCGGCGTCATCAACATGTTCAAGAGCGGCTTCAAGGAGCAGGGCGGCTTCCGCTTCGGCTGGACGAAGCTGATGAAGCACCACGGCGTCGCCAGCGGCATCTTCACTGCTGACGAGCATCTGAACGGCGCGTCGCCCACGCAGGGCACGGAGACCTGCGCTGTCGTGGAAGCGATGTATTCGCTGGAAACGCTGATCGGCTGCGGCGACTTTGGGCAGGATCTTCCCGACATTCTGGAAAAGCTCGCGTTCAACGCGTTGCCCGCGGCGTTTACCGCCGACACGATGGGGCACCAGTACGATCAGCAGGCCAATCAGGTGGCCGCCACGGCGGCGCCGCGCCCGTGGTACAACAACGGCGATGAAAGCAACCTGTTCGGGCTTGAGCCGAACTTCGGCTGCTGCACGGCGAACCTGCATCAGGGCTGGCCGAAGTTCACGGCGTCCCTGTGGTATGCCACGAACGACGATGGCCTTGCCGCCATAAGCTACGCGCCCTGCAAGGTGCGCACGGCGATTGACGGCGTGCCGGTGCGGCTGTCGGTCGGCGGCGGCTATCCGTTCGCGGAGACGGTGGAGATTGAGGTCGCCGTCAAGCGGCCGATTGAATTCCCGCTGTACCTGCGCGTGCCGTTCTGGGCGAAGCAGCCGGTCATCCATCTGCCGGAGGGCGAGATCATGACCGTGAAGGCCGGCGAAACCACCTGCATCCGCCGCCGCTGGGCGACCGGCGACGTTGTGAAGCTGGAGCTTCCGATGGAGCCGCGCATTACCCGCTGGTATCATCAGTCCGCCGCCGTGGAGCTCGGCCCACTGCTGATGGCCTTCCAGCCGAAGGAGAACTGGCAGCGCGTGGGCGGCCCCGACGAAGCGCCCACGTGGCAGGTGACCACGGACGAGGCGTGGAACTGGACGATTCTGCGCTCCGAGCCGATGAAGGCCGTGTTTGGCGAACGCGCGGAGAACGCGTTCAAGGTGGGCGAGCCGCCCGTGAAGGTGCTCGCGAAGCTGGGCAAGGCCGACGAATGGAAGATGGACGGCGCCAACTGCGGCGCGACGCCCATTCAGCCCAGCGTCCGGCGCGACTCGGTTGAAACGGTAGAGCTCGTGCCCTTCGGTTTCACCTCGCTGCGCATTTCGCAGTTCCCGATCGCGGACGACGCGGAATAAAACCAGGCATACAGCAAAACCCCGACCCGAGCGCCTGCTTCGGATCGGGGTTTTGCTGTGTTCTGACCGCTTACAGCGGCTTGCCCGCCAGCACTTCCAGATAGTCCTGATAGTTGCGGCGAAGCAGGGCGGGAGTGTCCAGCCCATAGGGACACTTGGATTTGCAATGGCCGCAGTTTACGCAGTCCTTGATCTTCTCCATCTTGGCGCGGCCGGCGGGGGAGAGGATGATGTTCGTGGGCGCGCGCCGCAGAAGCAGAGACGCGCGGGCGCAGGTGTTGATTTCAATGCCCTGCGGGCACGGCATGCAATAGCCGCAGCCGCGGCAGAAGTCGCCGGTCAGCTGCGAGCGGTCAAGCTCGATCACTCGCCGCACGCCGTCCGTGAGCGAAGGCTCGGCATTTATATAGGAAAGGAATTCGTCCAGCTCGCTTTCGCGCTGAATGCCCCAGATCGGCAGCACGTTTTCATACTGCGCGAGATAGGCATAGGCGGCCTCGGAATGCGTAATCAGGCCGCCGGAGAGCGCCTTCATGGCGATGAAGCCGACGTTCTTCTCCGCGCACAGCTTTACGAGCGAATGCTCCGGCTCGCCGCTCAGGTAGCTGAAAGGGAACTGAAGCGTGTCGTAAAGCCCGCTTTCCACCGCTTCGCGCGCAACGTCCAGCCGGTGATTCGTGAGGCCGATGAAGCGGATTTTGCCCTGCGCTCTCGCTTCCAGCATGGCTTCGTACAGGCCGGTGCCGTCGCCGGGCTTGGGGCAGAACGGGGGATTGTGGAACTGGTACACGTCGATGCAGTCCGTCTTCAGAAGGGACAGGCTGGTTTCGAGATCCTTCCAGAAGCCCTCCGCGCTGAGCGACGGGGTCTTGGTGGCGATGAAGATTCCGTCCCACGCGCCGCCGAAGGCAAGGCCGAGCTTTTCCTCGCTGTCGGTATAGGAGCGCGCGGAGTCGAAATAGGTAATGCCGCCCTCGCGCGCCCTGCGCAGAAGGCGCACGGCGTCGTCCGCGGGGATGCGCTGAATCGGCAGCGCGCCGAAGCCGTTTTTCTGAACGGTGATGCCCGTTCTTCCGAGTGTAACGGTACGCATGTGCAGACTCCTTCTTATCGAATGAAATTGGTCATCGGACGCGGCTGCGGGGCGGGCGGGTTGACGCCGGCGGCCTTTCCGGCTTCGATGGCGCGCAGAAGCCACGCCATGTTGCGGCCGAGTGTCTGCATGATGGCGACGCCCTCCTCGTCCTTCAAAACGTCTTCCGCCCTCGCGCCGTGCACCATCGGCCAGTAGCAGGAGGAAACGACGGGCATTTCGTTGATCATCAGATACTTGTTCAGCTGATCGAGCGCAGCCGTCGTTCCGGCGCGGCGCGCGGACGCGATGCACGCGGCGGGCTTCATGCGCATCAGCTTGCCGCCCGCGTAGAACGCGCGATCCAAAAAGGAAGTAATCGCGCCGGAGGCGGAAGCGTAGTGCACGGGAGAGCCGAACACGAAGCCGTCCGCGTCCTCCGCAAGGTCGAGAAACTCGTTTACGCGGTCGTTGATGGCGCAGCGACCCATCTTCCGGCACAGCCCGCAGGCAATGCAGCCGGACACGGGGCGAACGCCGACCCAGAAGATTTCGCTGTCGATTTCGTTCTCCCGAAGCGAATCGGCGACGACGGACAGCGCGCGGTCGGTGCAGCCGTGCTCATGGGGGCTGCCGTTTACAAGAATTACCTTCATAAAACATCCCTCCTCTGCCTCCATAATAGTACGTTTGCCCGGTTTCGTCAAGCACGAGATTTTCTCAGAAGATGTATGATATTTTTTGGTTAATCCATTGATTTCCTCTGGAACGTGTGATAAAATGTTTTACTGGTACGGTTTGTACTCACGTAGAAATGGCATGCGATGCGGCTGGCCGCGCTCCGCGTGGTTTTCGTGTGCCTTTCGATATGCCGCACGCGTTCATGGTGACGCCAATCGCCGGAAAACGCAAGCGGAAGGAGCCGGAAAACCGGCAGGACGAAGTTGGAGGTGCTTTACACAGATGGCACGTATCGCAGGTGTCGACCTTCCCAGAGAAAAGAGAATCGAGATCGCCCTGACGTATATCTATGGCATTGGCCGGAATATTGCGGACGATATCATTGAAGCGACCGGTGTCAATCCCGATACCCGAGTCAAGGATCTGACCGAGCAGGAAATCGGTAAGCTGCGCGACTATATCGATCACAACCTCAAGGTAGAGGGCGATCTTCGCCGCGAAGTTTCCATGAACATCAAGCGCCTGATGGAAATCGGCTGCTATCGCGGTCTGCGTCACCGCAAGGGTCTGCCCGTTCGCGGTCAGAACACCAAGCAGAACGCCCGTACCCGCAAGGGCCCGAAGAAGCAGGTGGCCGGCAAGAAGAAGGCGGCGAAGTAATCCCGCCTGCTGGATTGATGATTTAGGAGGAAATTCTTATGGCAAAGTCGCTGAAGAAGGTCGTTCGCAAGCGCCGCGAGAAGAAACTCGTGGAGCGCGGCGCGGCCCATATCCGCTCTTCTTTCAATAACACGATCGTGACGATCACCGACACCAACGGCAATGCGCTGTCTTGGGCATCGGCCGGCGGACTCGGCTTCCGCGGAAGCAAGAAGTCCACGCCGTTCGCCGCGCAGTCTGCCGCCGAAACCGCCGCGAAGAACGCGATGGATTACGGCCTCAAGACCGTCGAAGTGTTCGTCAAGGGCCCCGGCGCCGGCCGTGAAGCCGCGATCCGTTCGCTGCAGACCGCCGGTCTCGAAGTGACCATGATCAAGGACGTGACGCCCATCCCGCACAACGGATGCCGCCCGCCCAAGCGCAGAAGAGTGTAACAGGAGGAACAGCAAATGGCTAGATATACTGGTTCGGTTTGCCGCCTTTGCCGTCGTGAGGGCTGCAAGCTTTTCCTGAAGGGTGACCGTTGCTACGGTCCCAATTGCGCAGTCGGCAAGCGTCCGACTCCGCCCGGCGAACATGGTCAGGCCCGTCAGCGCAAGCAGAGCGAATACGGCATGCAGCTTCGCGAGAAGCAGAAGGCCAAGAGAGCGTACGGCGTTCTCGAAACCCAGTTCCACCGTTACTTTGAATCCGCTACCCGCGAAAAGGGCATCACCGGCGAGAACCTGCTGGTTCTGCTTGAGCGCCGCCTGGACAACGTGGTGTACCGTTGCGGCTTCGGCTCTTCCAGAGCGCAGGCCCGTCAGCTGGTTCGTCATGGCCACATTCGCGTAAACGGCAAAAAGGTCAACATCCCCTCCTTCCTCGTGAACGTGGGCGATGTGATCACCATCCGCGAGAAGAGCGCCGAGGCTGAGCATTTCAAGGCTCTGCGCGAAGGCTCCGGCAAGATGGTTCCGAAGTGGATCACCGTTGACAACGAGAACCTCAAGGCGACCGTTGCCGCGGCTCCCGCGAGAGACGACATCGATCTGACGATCCAGGAGAACCTGATCGTCGAGCTGTACTCCAGATAATCAAGCGTTTGAGTTTGATGGCAATCTCTGCGCGGCGGCTTAGGTGGGGTAAATGCTAAGGCGCTGTGTGCAGAGATCGAGCACCGCTAAAAGCGGTTTGAGACCGCTTTCGCGATGGAGAGGAGGATACGCCGAGTGATCGATCAGATAGAAAAACCCAAAATTGAACGTGTGGAAATCGGTGAGAGCAACCGATACGGCAAGTTCATCGTCAATCCGCTTGAGCGTGGTTTTGGCCAGACGTTGGGCAATGCGCTTCGCCGCGTGCTGCTCAATTCCCTGCCGGGCGTTGCCGTGACCAGCGTTCGCATCGAGGGCGTTCAGCATGAGTTCTCCACCATTCCCGGCGTCAAAGAGGACGTCGCCGAAATCATACTGAACCTCAAGCTTCTTTCGGCAAAGTTGTTCACCGACCAGCCCAAAATCCTCACGATCGACGCGCGCGACGCGTGCGAAGTGACGGCCGCGGACATCAAGTGTGACGACGAAGTTGAGATCGTGAATCCCGAGCTTCACATCGCCACGCTGTCCGAGGGCGCGCATCTGCAGATGCAGATCACGCTGGAGAAGGGCCGCGGTTACGTTTCCGCCGAGCGCAATAAGCAGCTCGCCGGCGAGCGCAACAAGCTTGGCGGCATGCCGATCGGCGTCATCCCGATGGATTCCATCTTCACGCCGATTCGCAAAGTGAGCTATTCGGTGGAAGATACCCGCGTCGGCCAGGTGACCGACTACGATAAACTGACCATCGAAGTTTGGACGAACGGGTCCATTCTTCCCAAGGAAGCGCTGGCTTCCGCGGCGCAGATTCTGACGAACAACATGAAGCTGTTCATCGATCTGACCGTGAACGTCGTTCGCGTGGACTATAACGAGCCCGAGAGCGACAATCGCGACAAGGTGCTGGAAATGACGATCGAGGAGCTCGATCTCTCCGTACGCGCGTTCAACTGTCTGAAGCGCGCCGGCATCAACACCGTTGCGGAGCTTGTGCAGCGCAACCAGGAAGACATGATGAAAGTACGCAACCTCGGAAAGAAGTCGCTGGAAGAGGTGGAGCAGAAGCTCGTCGCGCTGGGTCTTTCCCTGAAAACCACCGACGAATAAGCGCCCAACCTTACGGACATAAGCAATCAAGGAGGAACCGATCATGGCCAATCGCAAGCTGGGGCGTCCGGCTGACCAGAGAAAGGCTCTGCTCCGTAACCAGGTTACCAACCTGATCTGGTACGGCAGAATCGAGACCACGCTGGATCGCGCCAAGGAAGTTAGATCCATCGCCGAGCGTCTGATCACCGTCGCTATGCGCGAATGTGATAATACCGTGGAAGTTAAGAAAACCACCAATAACGAAAAGGGACAGACTGTGGAGCTGACGGTCGTCAACGATATGCCCTCCCGTCTGGCCGCTCGACGCAAGATCATGGCGTACCTCTATCGTATGCCGGTCATGCAGGGCAAGGACGAAGAGAAGGATGAGTATCTCGAGCGCAAGAAGAACATCAAGCACCCCGTGATCGAGAAGCTCTTCCGTGAAATCGCGCCGAAGTATAAGAAGCGCGCCGAAGAAAAGGGCCAGGGCGGCGGATATACCCGCATCGTCAAGATGGGCCCCCGTCGCGGCGACGGCGCCGAGATGGTCGTCCTCGAGCTCATCTGAGCCTAAAAACGTTCTCTAAAAAAGCATCAAAACAGACAAGCTCCGCCCAAATGGCGGAGCTTGTTCTATCTCTTAAATGTTCGTGGCGCATCCTTTCGGGAACAGCAAAACCGACTCGTCCGAGTGGGAAGCGTCGGCTTTGCTGTTCGAGGGAGATGGATTCTTCGTCGTTCTCCATAGGAAGGACGAGCTTATGTACCAGCGGCGGCTTTGGCAGTCTCAATGTCGACTTTCGAGCGTGAGCTGCGATGGCGCTGAACGCGCGAAAAAACCTTGCCGGTGAAATCAGGCGTTTCGGCGTTCGACCGCGGCCTTGACGGCGTCGTAGATGCGGTCGGCGGCGTCGGGGTGGATGCCTTTATGCTGGTTTTGGAGCATTGCGTCGCGCAGGGCGGGATCGTGGAGGATGCGGAGGCCAGCCTGCACCTGTTCCTCGGGGGTGCGGGCGGAGAGGCTCATGCCGCGGGACTCGAAGTATTCGCGGTTGACGGTTTCGCAGCCGGGGATGGGGTCGGTATGAACCAGCGGGATACCGCTGACGGCGGCCTCGGTAGAGGTGAGTCCGCCGGGCTTGGAGAACAGCAGGTCGCAGGCGCGAAAGTACAGCGGAACCTGCTTTGTGAAGGAGAGAATCGTGAGCCGTCCGGCGGGGTCGGGAAGCTCATGCAGCGCCGCGGCGGTTCGCTCGTTGCTGCCCGCGATCACGATGATGTGCGCGGTTTCGTCCTGCGCAAGCAGGCAGCGCGTCAGGTCGATCAGCGAGCCCGCGCCCATGCTGCCGCCCATCACGAGGATACAGTTTCCTTCCGCGGGCAAAGACAGCGCTGCACGCGCTTCGGCGCGCGTCGTCGGCTGGCGATAGGCGCTGGAAACCGGAATGCCCAGCGGAAGCAGCTTCCCGGCGGGCACGCCGCGCTCGACAAATTCGCCGGAAAGCGCTTCGGAGGGGACGACGTAGAAGTCGCAGTCCGTTTCTTCCCAGAAGGGAATGCAGGTGTAGTCGGTGGCAATGGCGAAGGTGACGGGCAAAGCGTCGCCCGAGCGCTTCATCCACGTCAGCGTCTCGGCCGGGTACAGGTGCGGCATGACGACGGCGTCAACCGGATGCTCGTTCAGGTAGGCGCGCAGGTATTTGGCCATCAGCTTGTTTGCCTGATACACCGGGCTGCTGTGGGAGATTTTCGAGACGGCCATGCCGATTTTGTACATGCCGCCGAACAGACGGGGCGTGAGCCGCGCCATGTCTATGTAGGTGCCCGCCACGATTTTGGAGACCTTCTCGTCGGCCAGACTCAGATAATCGGGGAAAAGCACCTCGTCGCCGTGTGCCTGAAACGTTTCAGCCATTGCGCGCCCGGCGGAATTGTGGCCGCCGCCGGTGCCGCAGGACAAGATCAGTATTCGCATAGAAAATCCTTTCCGAATCGACGTTCGATTCCAGATTTCTCATATGTGGATTGCCCATGTTTCTGTACATTCATTATAGGGAAAACAACCGCGTCTGTCAACGGGAAAATCCATTGACGCGTCGGCGCGGGCATGGTATAGTAGACTTGGAAGAAAAAGGCGAAGGAGGGCTTGTATGAATCATTTCTGGTCGGATCGAATTCAGAGCATTGGAACGCTGGATACCTCGCGGAAGCTGCGGTTTTCCGACCGCCTTCAAAACGCGTATACGGAGCTTTTTCGCCTTGAAGAGGGCGCGCGCATTCTGGAAATCGGCTGCGGAACCGGTGCGCTGTGCCGCGCGCTGAAGCGCTGGTATCCGTCAGCGGAGGTGGTCGGGCTGGATCGCGACGACGCGTTTATCGACTACGCGCGCGAAAGGAACACGGGCGAGACGTATCGGAAGGGCGATGCGACCGCGCTGCCGTTCGCGGACGGAAGTTTTGACGTGACGATTTCCAATACCGTCAGCGAGCATGTGGAGCCGTCCGGGTTCTTTGGCGAGCAGCGGCGCGTGCTCCGGGATGGCGGTGTGTGCCTGCTTTTGTCGGCACGGCGCGGGATTCAGCATCCGGCCGCGTGCGTGCGGGAGGAAAGCGCGTTTGAAACGGAAATCTGGGAACGCGTCGACGCGGATTTCCGCCGCGCGGCGAAGGAAAACGGCGTGGGCGCGTACGCACTGAACGAAATGGAACTGCCCGCGGCGATGGAGAAGTACGGCTTCCGCGACGTGGAGACGCACTACCTTGCGATCAACCTCACGCCGGATGATCCGTTTTACGCGCCGGAGGAAGCGTGCGACATGATCAACGCGAACCGGCAGAACGATCTGGACAACATCGAGCGCATGGAGAGCGTCGCGCCCGGCGCCGTTTCGCGAGCAGACAGGGAAATGCTCGCGCGCCTTGTGAACGAACGGTACGATCGGCGGCTGGCGCTGTATGAGGCGGGGGAGAAGCAGTGGGATGTGACGCTCGGCCTTACGATGCTGCTGCGGGGCGTGAAATAAGAGAAAGGCGATTGCGGGCAGTTGCATTTTTTGTGCGCTTGTGTTATACTGTAAACGGTTAAATCTGGATATCTTAAATATTTATATAAAGGAGTCGGAATGGTATGAAGGCGATTATTAACGGCAAAATCGTGCTGCCCAGTTCCATCGTTGAGGGCATGGCGCTGGTTTACGATGAGAAGATCGAAGGCATTCGCCCGCAGGATGAAATCGGCGATTGCGAAGAAGTGATCGACGCGAAGGGGCAGTATGTCATGCCCGGTCTGGTCGATATGCACATTCACGGCTATCTGGGTGAGGACGCGTCCGACGGCAGCGCCGACGGCATCCGCAAAATGGCGGAGGGCATCGCGAAGAACGGTGTTACCAGCTGGCTGCCCACCACGATGACCGTTTCCTATGACACGCTGCGCGAGGCGTTCAAGGCGATCTCCACGGTGATGGAGGAGAGCAAGAAGGACGATTTCAACGGCGCGGAAATCATGGGCGTGAACGCCGAGGGCCCGTTCATCAACCCGGCCAAGAAGGGCGCGCAGGCGGGCGAGCACATCCGTCCCTGCGACCCGGATTTCATCAACGAATACGCCGACCTGATTCGCGTGTTCACCGTCGCGCCCGAGATGAAGGGCAATCTGGCCGCCATTCGCCGCATTCACAAGGAGCATCCGGAAATCCTCATTTCCATGGGTCACACCTCCGCGACGTATGAGCAGGCGCAGAAGGGCGTGCGCGCGGGCGTTCGCCATGTAACGCACCTGTTCAACGCCCAGACGCCGCTGATGCACCGCGACCCCGGCGTAGTCGGCTGCGCGCTGACCGAGAGCCGCCTGTCCACCGAGCTGATCGCGGACACGTTCCACGTGAACAAGGCGCTGTTCAAGCTGGTGGCGGACGTGAAGAAGGACAAGCTCGTTCTCATCACCGACTGCACCCGCGCCGGCGGCATGCCCGACGGCGAGTACACGCTGGGCGGCCAGCCGATTTTCGTGAAGGGCATCGAATGCCGTCTGGCGGACGGAACCATCGCCGGCAGCGTCCTGAAGCTGAACGAGGCCGTTCGCAACATGCACAACAACTACCGCCGCCTGCCGCTGCACAAGGCCGTGAAAATGGCTTCCCTGAACCCGGCGCGCGCCATCGGCATTGACGACCGCAAGGGCTCGCTGGAAGAGGGCAAGGACGCGGATATCTTCCTCGCGGACGAGAACATGAACGTCAGCCGCACCATTCTGCGCGGCCGCACGATCTATCAGGCGTAACAGCTCAAAGACATTGTGAAGGGGAGAGACAGTATGGAACTCAAGGTCAAAGCCGTTTACGATCCCGGATTCCTTCCCATGGTCAAGTATGTGGACGAGTACGCGAGCGACGTTCAGAAGGCGGAGCATCAGAAAATCGCCATTTCCGTCGTCCGCAATCAGGGCTATACACACACGCTGAAGATGGACGCGTTCAAGGACGGCGTGGCCGACGAACGGAACTGCAAGGTCGTTGAGCGCATCGTCAAGACCTTCCTGTGGGTGTACGGCGGCTACAAGATCATCATTTCCGGTTCGAAGGTGATCTACGACGCAATCGCCAAGGCCTACGCCAAGGGCGGCGCGCGCGATTTTGACAACGGCTTCATGAGCGGCGTGTACGAGCGTCCGTTCGAGGTTCAGTACATCGAAAACGTGGACGACGCGCCGGAAAGCCACGAGTCCGCCAATCCCGTCGGCCGCCATCTGGACGGCTGCCGCATCGGCTTTGACGCGGGCGGCTCGGACGTAAAGGTGTCCGCCGTGATCGACGGCGAGAGCGTGTATTCCGAGGAGATCGTCTGGCATCCCAAGACGCAGACCGATCCTTCCTACCATTTCAATGGCATTCGCAATGCCATGCTGAAGGCCGCCGAGAAGATGCCCCGCGTGGACGGCATCGGCGTGTCCTCCGCCGGCGTGTACATCGACAACCGCGCCATGGTCGCTTCCCTGTTTATCAAGCTGAGCGAGGAAGACAAGATCAAGTGCCAGAACATCTATCTGGACGTGGCGAAGACGATCGGCAAGGACATTCCGATTGAGGTTGCCAACGACGGCGACGTGACCGCGCTCGCGGGCGCGATGGATCTGAACGACAACTGCGTGCTCGGCATCGCGATGGGCACCAGCGAGGCGGGCGGCTACGTAGACCAGAACGGAAACATTACCGGCTGGCTCAACGAGCTCGCGTTCGTGCCGGTGGACATGAACCCGGACGCGATGGTGGACGAGTGGTCGGGCGACGTGGGCTGCGGCGTGAAGTATTTCTCGCAGGATTCCGTGATCAAGCTCTGCCCCGCCGCCGGAATCGAGCTGGACGACAGCCTGACGCTGGCCGAAAAGCTCAAGTACGTGCAGAACCTGCACGCCGCGGGCGATCCGAGAACGCCGGGCATTTATGAAACCATCGGCGTGTACTTCGGATATCAGATCGCCTATTACGCCAAGTTCTACGACATCCGTCACGTGCTCATCATGGGCCGTGTGACCAGCGGCCAGGGCGGTCAGCTGCTGCTTCAGAAGGCGCAGGAGGTGCTCAATACCGAGTATCCCGAGCTCGCGAAGAAGATTCAGCTGCACATTCCCGATGAAAACAGCCGCCGCGTCGGCCAGTCTGTGGCCGCCGCCAGCCTGCCGGTCATCAAGAAATAAAAATTAAGTTCCAAGCCGAATCCGCGGCCTCGCATCTGAACCATTCGGGCGGGGCCGCGTTGACTTTTTGCTTCGAAGGAATCCCGAATGCCCAGCGTGTTTTCGCTAAAACTCGACCAATTCGTGTGCGAAATATGAAAAAATTTTGAAAATGACGTTCTTTTGGAATGGATTATTCTCGCAGATTCTGTAATTTGAGCGTCATTTGATATAAAATAGAAACGAACGAGAGGGGCAAGCGGATTCATGGAATACGAATGGGAGAGAAACCTGATTTCCTATGTGAGCCTCGGAAGGAATATACGCGATATTCGAAGAAAGCGCAGAATCAGGCAGAGCGAGATGGCTAGTCGGCTGGAAATTTCGCTGACGCATTACAGCAATTGTGAACGTGGAATCCGGAAAATCAGTTTGGAGATGCTGCTTCGCGTGTGCGTCGCGCTGGACGTGCCGCTGGAAATGCTTCTGACGGGTGCGGTCGACAGCGTTGCGATCAGCAGCCGCGAAAAGGAAGAGACCGCGAACGCGGAAACGGAATGGATTCGGGACATATGGCTCGCGCAGAAGGGCTGCTCCGAGAACGTGCGAAGGTGTATGAAGCTGATTTGCGAAACCCTTGCCAATGTGGATAAGAAAAATCGGTGACAGGACGGTTATTTGAGGGAAAGGTCGATATCGGTGGAAGCTCAGGATCACGAATGGTTTTTGAAGGTATACGAAGAAACGCGTTGGATGCTGGTGTGTACGGCTCGACTCTATTCGAACCTGTATCCCAGTCTTCGAAACGATTACGAGGATATCGTTCAGCAAACCTACACGATGCTCTATGACAAGCTGGAACGACTGAAGGCGCACGAAAATATCAACGGCTGGCTGATTGAAACGCTGCATTTCAACATCCTGAATTACGCGCATCGGAAGCGGCGCGAAAACGCACACCTGGCCACGGGCGTGGAAGACCCGGAGCAGGAGATGGAAAAGCTCGCGCTGCCCGGCGCGACCACGGAGGAGCAGGTTGTGCAGGAAGAAACCGGGGAACGTCTCCATCACGAGATTGCCGTGCGAATCGGCGAGGAAAGCTATCGCCTGATGAAGGCGCACTATGCCGACGGCGTTTCGTTGACGGAGCTGGCCGAACGCAGCCATATCTCGCTGGGCGCGCTTAAAATGAAGATGCACCGGTGGAAGAAAAAGTGTACGGGAATTGTTGCGTAAATTTTTTCGGAAAGCGTTACCTTTTGCCGGAGATACGACATATATAACGGGGAGGCAAGTGAACGAAGGAAGAGGATTATGAATGATGACGGTCAGGGAAGCTTATGCAATCTTTTTCCTTGAAACGTGTAAGCGAGCGGAGGAAATGGATATTCTGAAGGTACGCGAGGCGCTGGACGCGATCATCCCGTATGATCCGGATGCAGACCGGCGCGCACATGAACGGATTTTCCCGGGTTTGCTGAAAAACATCGCGGAAATCGAAGGTGAACGCTGCGTAGGAGTGGAATGAACTTGACGGCGGGGAAGACAGCTTCTTCGTCGTAAACTCTGCCGAAGCCTCCTCAAATATGGCAGGCAGGGCGTCGTACAATATGCGTCGCGCCCTGTCGTTTCTTTTATATGGAACCAAATCGTGGGAGCGGTCGTCAAAATTTCGGCGCGTTCCGATGAGCGCCCGGAAAGGAAGAAGGTTTATGAGAAAATGGATTGCGAGGTACTGTCAAGAGTTATGCGCAAATACAACAGCGTCACTTATGAAGTTGGTAAG